>Ga0210016_1000360_pt1 | contig 39955 bp, 39 predicted proteins | sample CryGeyCG2014_300_FD_185454 | JGI IMG/M metagenome (GOLD analysis project Ga0210016, IMG submission 185454) | Groundwater microbial communities from aquifer - Crystal Geyser CG02_land_8/20/14_3.00 (SPAdes) (version 2) | ecosystem: Environmental > Aquatic > Deep subsurface > Groundwater | place...
CATGAATCGAAATTAAGGACGGGGCTACATTGGCTGTCGAACGTAACACGAGAAAGGAGTGATTGGAATATGAAATATCCAATATTCGCGATATGTACGATTTTATTTTTCTCATTTTTTTTAGTTCATTGTGCAACCGAACAGAAGACAGTCCAGCCCACATACGTTTCTCAGGACAAATGTTATGCACCGGTTTGGAACGTAGGAGATTCATGGAGGTATAAATACGATGATAAAAAAGAAGGGGAATTAAGAGTATTAGGTATTGAAGAATTTAAAAGTAGCAAAATTTATATTGTCAAAGATGTTTATGGTGCTTATAAAAAAGGCTTCGATGTAAAAACCTTACAACTCAAGGTTGAAATAAGTTCTGATGGTAAAAAAATGGTACCTATGACAGATTGGGGATGGCATTATGATTTTCCACTTTATGTGGGTAAGAAATGGGAAAAAATGGTAAGTGGTAAAGATGCGGAAAATAATCTAAGAGATTATTTGTATACATATAAGGTCATGTCATTTGAAAATATTACTGTCCTAGCGGGAGCATTTAAGGCATTCAAGATTGAATTCGTTCAAGTAGATTATGTTACGTCTAGTGAAATTAAAAGATATATCTGGTATTCTCCAGAAGTCAAAAGAGAGGTAAAGTTTCAATATGGTCCAGCACATGGTCGCGTAAAAATTACAGGACAGGGCTATGAATTGAAATCGTTTAAATTAGCTATATAGCTAAGGCAGGAGACAAAACTCCCAACTGAACTTTTATCATTTTAACTTAACCGACGTATTCTTTTAGTTGTCAGAAATATTTCTTGAACCAGTCCACACTGGGTTCGATGGCTCGTCGGCAATGGGATGGATCGGTTAGTCGATGGTCTGCGCCCCCAATGATATGAATCTCCTTGGGAATGTTCAGACTGTTAAAAATTCCCAAAGCCTGCCCCATGGGTACGAGTTCATCCTTTTCCCCACTGCTTGTTGATTGACAATAAAGCTTATTCGGTTAAAATGTAGGTAGAGTCTAAAGAAAGACGAGGACAAATTGGTCTGAAAATAGATAGAGAAGAAAAGCGGATGGTGCTATTTAAGGATGCCTGCAACGGTGCATCACAGAGTGTTTGAGGTTGACGCCCAAAGGCGTCGCCCCTTTTCATTTTTGTATACTATAAAATTTTTAGTCATGTTAAAATGGATTTATTAGAGGAGGTCGATTTATGACAACTGAAACCATTAAAGATAATCTTATCGCTCAGATTGATAAGCTTCCTCATAACCTTCAACTTCGTGTTCTTGATTTTGTAAAAGCTTTAGCCCCTAAAGGGGTCGAAGGTAAAAGTCTTCTCAGATTTGAAGGATTCATTCCATCTGACGATTTGCAGCTAATGTCAAAAACAATCGAGGAGAGCTGTGAGAAAGTAGACAACAGTGAATGGTAAATATCTTCTTGACACGAATATAATTATTTCCCTTTTTGCAAAAGATTCTCAAATTCATGACCGCATGGCAAAGGCCGAAGAGGTGTTTGTTCCGTGTATTGCTATTGGAGAGCTATATTTTGGAGCATACAAATCGATAAAACTTAAAGAAAACCTTGCCCGTATAGATGAATTTGCCCTCCACAATACTGTGCTTCCTTGCGACACAGATATAGCCAAAAGATACGGAGCTATAAAGAACAGTTTGAAAGAAAAAGGGATACCCATTCCTGAGAATGATATATGGATTGCTGCAATCGCTCAACAATATGATCTTACATTGATCTCTAAGGATTCCCATTTTGAAGCAATTGAAAACTTGAAAATTGAAACATGGTAGAAAATTCTCCTTGCAATAGCAGATAACACAAGATTGGCATTTCCACCCTCCAGGAAGAGGAAAAAACTGGGGACGCCAAATTTTCTTGATTTTACCTTCACCCAATCGCTCAGAGATATTTTTTAAACCAATCCACACTGAGCTCGATGGCGCGTTGGCGATGTGCTGGATCGGTCAAACGATGATCAGCACCCCCGATCACATGGATCTCTTTGGGAACGCTCAAATTGTAGAAGATTCCCAAGGCTTGGTCCAGAGGAACAAGTTCATCTTCCTCTCCATGAATGACTAAACAATTTGAGACTTTGTGCAAAAGAGGTAAGAGTCGGTGTTTTGGAAGATCTTCAAAAAAGGCCTCTGGAGGGAGAGGATAATCTTCCTCCTGCTTTTTCGATCCGAGATCATCTAAGTGAAGGGGGGTGGCCCAGATCACAACAGCTTTGATCTGTTTATCCCCTGAGGCTTTGATCAAAGAGAGAAGGCCTCCAAGGCTCGATCCAATTAATCCAATCCGATTTCCCAGAATAGGATAGGTTCTTATAAAATCAATCGCTGAGCTCAGATCAGCGATCTTTTTGCTGATCGTATTGTCTTCCTCCCTCCCCTCGCTTTCCCCGATTCCCCTAAAGTCGAACCGAAGCATTGCCATCCCCTCCCTTGAAATCTGCTCCCCGAGGGCAATATACTTCTCACTATTTTTGCCGGAGAGAAGACCATGAGAGGCGATCACACAACGGGGATTCTTTTGCTCGGGGAGATGGAGAACTCCTGAAATCCTATACCCTTCGCTCTTGAACGAAACTTTCTCAATCTTCATATCGGTTTATGTTCGCTTCGCTTCAACGCACCCTAAAGGGTGCGGCTACGGTGTGGAATGCAGGCTGCGGCTACCTATTACTTGGATTTCCATTTTCATTGTTCATCGATCATTGACCATTGATCATTGATCATTGATTATTATGTGGGTACTCCTGCTTCTTCCATCGCTTTTAAATACTCTTCCTTCAATTGTTCTTTCGGGATGCCGTGGTCGATGAAATCCCAAGGAAAGATTTCATCCAGATCCCTTTTTCGATAAACATAGAAGTCAGAGTTGATATTCGTCTCCCGAAGGGCTTGGCTCCAATTTCCATGATACCGATGTGCTGCCATCAATATCTTCCCCACTCCCCGATCTCCTCTTGAGAGCAAGGCCTGAATATAGGCCCATTTGGGAAGGTCGTAGATCATCCCCATCCCTCTCTCACCCTGAACCCCTCTTTGAATCATCTTTAACTTCTTCTTCAACTCTCCGACTTCTTCCAAAGGCGCCCACTGAAAAGGAGTAGCCGGTTTGGGGATAAAGGGGTTGATACTCAAAACGAACCTCCATTTTTTCTTTTGGTTCTTCTGATTTGAGAGAATCTGATGCCGAATCCGTTTAGCGAGGAGGAGAATTTCCTTGACATCCTCATCGGTTTCAGAGGGGAGGCCAATTAAAAAATAGCATTTGATCTGGGAAAGACCATTCTCAACTAAAATATCAATGGATTTTAAAATCTCCTCTTCGCGATAACCTTTCTTCAACATCTTCCGGAGCCTTTCTGAACCCGCCTCAGGTGCAATGGCCACCGTGCGGTCCTCCCCCTCCATCAGACATTGAATCAGAGGTGGAGTGACAGCATCCACTCTCAAGGAAGATAAAGAGATTCCTCCTTTTTGAGAGAGGATACTCTGACACAATGGGAGGAGTTGAGGATGGTCTGAGACCGCTGTCCCAGTCAATCCAATCCGATGTTCTTTTAAAAGGGCTTCCTTGGAAATCGATTTCAGAAGGGAAAGGCTTCGATTTCGAAAAGGATAGTAAACAAAACAAGCCGCACAGAATCGGCACCCTCTTGGGCAACCCCGATTCATTTCCACTAAAGCCATTTCTTTAAACTCCGTATCGGGAGTGAAAAGAGTGGAGCAGGTTGGAAATTGATCGAGTTTAGGGACCCATCTCCGTTTAACCTGTCTGGGAAATCCTGATTCGGGATCCATCGCCTCTATCTTTCCATTCTCAGCGTAGGTCATATGGTAAAACTTTGGAACATAAACCCCTTCCACCTTGCCTAAATTTCTTAAAAAATCGTCCTTTTCCCTTTTCCCTTTATCTGAAAGGGTTTGACGACAGACTTCTAAAAACTCTCCAATGACCTCTTCCGCCTCGCCGAGGATAAAGAGGTCAAAGAAATTACTCATGGGCTCCGGATTTAAAAAAACAGCTACCCCTCCAGCGATCACCCACGGAAATCTTTCATCACGAAGACGGCTCTCTAAAGGAATATGGGCTAAGTCCAAAAGTGTGAGGACATTGAGAAAATCATTCTCGAAAGAGACGGAGAAGGCTAAGATATCGAAGCTGGAGAGTGTCTTCTGGGATTCTAATGAAAAAAGAGGGGTTCGGGTATTGCGATATTCTTGGATATCTGCTGGTTCAGGAAGGAAGGCTCTTTCACAAACCACATCGGCATCAGCGTTTAAAATCTGATAAAGGGTCTGAAATCCGAGGTTGGACATCCCCACATGGTAAGAGTTGGGGTAGAGGAGACAAATAGTAATTTTTCCGCCCCATGGTTTTTGGACAGCTCCTCTCTCTTTCTCAAGAATACCTTTGGCCTTCTGAACGAGTCCCCAGGAAGTCATACCGCAAGCCGTAAGTGGCAAGTCGTTAGTCGTTTTTCCGTTACTTATTCAATATAACAGATTTTTACCATTCTGGGGAAACCTCTTTCTATTTTCTATCTCCCCTCGCCACTAACCCCTTGCCCCTTGCGGAGATCAGTCGGCCTGTTTTCTTAAAAAAGTAGGAATGTCAAAACGATCTTCATCCTCAATAGAGAAATCCGACGGCGGTTCCAATTTTAGCTCATCGAACCGCTCGCTAGCCTTCACCCTCCTCATAAAAGCAGGGATGTCCCTATTATTCTCTTTGTTACCGTAAGAGAAGTGTGGCAAGTCTTTATTTTGCTCCCTGAGGCCAAACGAGATGGGAGCCACTTTCTTAAACTGAGATGCTCTCTTCTCCTCTTTCTTTCCGAAACCGGTAGCGATCACGGTCACTCGAATCTCTTCCTCCATCGCCTTGTCGACCACCATCCCCCAGATCACATTGGCATCTTCATGGGCTTCCTTCTGAATGAGAGTGGTTGCCTCATTGATCTCGCTGAGAGTTAAATTCTCGCCTCCGGTGATGTTGATGAGAAGCCCCCGAGCTCCTTCAATCGTAATATCTTCTAAGAGAGGACTGGAGATCGCTTTTTGGGCAGCCTCCACGGATCGATTCTCGCCAGAAGCCATTCCTGTTCCCATCAATGCCATTCCTGTTTCAGACATGACGGTCCGGACATCGGCAAAGTCCAGATTGATAATCCCATGGCCAACGATGATATCTGAGATCCCCTTAGCGGCATGATAGAGAACCTCGTCTGCTTTTTTGAAGGCCTCGATCAGGGTCATGCTCTTCCCGCTGATGCTAAGCAGTCGCTGGTTCGGGATGGTGATCAGGGCATCCGCTGTCATTTTTAGATTGGCCAACCCTTCCTCCGCTTGTTTCATCCTCTTCTTTCCTTCGAAGTGGAAGGGTTTGGTCACGATCGCCACGGTGAGGGCGCCCATCTCGCGGGCCACTTCAGCAATCACTGGCCCCCCGCCTGTGCCAGTCCCTCCGCCTAAGCCGGCTGTGATGAAGACCATGTCTGAACCTTTTAGAACTTCACGAATCTTCTCTACATCCTCGAGAGCAGCCTTTCTTCCTATCTCTGGATTGGCTCCGGCTCCTAAGCCCTTGGTCAAATTTTCGCCCAATTGCAATTTGATGGGAGCCATATTTGCCGCCAGTGCCTGAGCATCGGTATTGGCTGCTATAAAATCGACCCCAGAGAGTTGATAAGAAATCATAGTACTCAGGGCATTGTTTCCTCCTCCTCCAATTCCGATGATCTTAACCTTGGCGGCCAAATTTTTATTTTCGTCGAATTCGATCATTTTCCCCTCCTTTTTCCTTCAAAGATTTATTCCGTTAGTCGTAAGGCGTTAGGCGCAAGGGGTTTTCCCACACTCTCACGCTCTCGCACTCTCGCGACTTACGTTTCTTACTATTAAAAGAATTCTCCAATCCATTCCCTCATCCGGTGGGTGACCTTACTGAAGATATTTCCCTCACCCACTTTAAATCGACTCTTTCCTTTACTTCTACTTCCATAGAGAACCAGACCTACACCGGTCGCATACATCGGACTTGCGACCAGATCGACCAGCCCTCCGATCCCGACAGGGGATCCTCTCCGAACGGGCAGATTAAAAATCTGCTCAGCCAACTCAGGACAGCCTTCTAAAATGGCACTCCCGCCAGTGAGGACAATTCCAGAGGCAAGCAGATTGCTAAAGCCTGTCCTCACCACCTCATGATGAACTAAGGTGAGAATCTCTTCGACCCTGGGTTCGACGATCTCTGCCAGGGTTTGCCTGGAAAGGACGCGAGGTTTCCTGCCCCCCACACTGGGAACTTCAATGGTTTCGTCCTTCCGAACCAAAGAAACCAAGGCACATCCATATTTTATTTTGATCTTTTCTGCTTCCTCCACCGGTGTCCGAAGCCCCATCGAGATATCGCTCGTGATATGGCTTCCTGCTAAGGAAAAGACCGCCGTATGCTTGATCGCACCATTTGAGAAGATGACGAGATCGGTTGTCCCGCCTCCGATGTCGATGATGGCCACTCCCAGATCTTTCTCCTCAGGAGTCAGGACTGCTTCACTTGAACCCAACTGTTCTAATACAATGTCATCCACATCCAGCCCGGCCTTGTTAGCACATTTAATGATATTCTGGGCAGAGGTAATAGCGCCGGTGACGATATGAACTCTTCCTTCCAGTCTCACCCCTGACATCCCAACAGGGTCTTTGATCCCGTCTTGATCGTCCACAATAAATTCCTGAGGGATGATGTGAATCACTTCTCGATCCATAGGGATGGCAATGGCGCTGGCAGCATCAATCACCCGCTTCACATCATTCGGGCCAATCTCTCTGTTTTTTACTGCAATCACACCGTGACTGTTGATCCCTTTGATATGCCCGCCAGCGATTCCTGCATAGACAGAGGTAAGATGGTATCCTGCCATCAACTCTGCTTCCTCAACCGCCTTTTTGATCGAATGGACTGTGCTCTCGATATTGATGACCACACCTTTTCGCAATCCCTTCGATGGAAAAGTTCCAAGGCCAATGATGTTGACCTGCCCTTCAGAAATTTCTCCAACCACGGTGCAGATTTTTGTTGTCCCGATGTCTAACCCGACTACCAACGAATCCTTCTTCCCCACCTTTTCATCACCTCCTTTCGAGTTCCCCCTTAAGGGATCTTTTTAACCAGTATTCTTTTCAAATCACTGCAATCAATAGAAGTGGCAGAAAATCCTCTTTTCCGAAGGTCTGACCAGATGAGGGACAATCTTTTCAACTTCTCTCCAAAGTCCTCCCATCCCATTTTGACCTCTACTCCTTCTGCTTTGGTAAAACAATGGATTCCAAAAGTCTTCTCCATATGGATCTCGGATATTTCCCCCAGAGGAGGAACCTTTTCTTGGTCAACGATCCTTAAAAGCTCCAGGGCCTTCATGATCAGACGCTTTGCCTCCACTGGATCTTTTTCTAAACCCCGATGAGTCAATCCAGTGAGATAAGGGTAATTATATTCGTCTCTATCTCCCACAGGAGAAAAGATCTCCCCCTTGGTATCGATATAGTAAAGTTCTTCCAATTGAATGATGGCCATCGGCTTTCTCTCTTCTATCTGAATCAATATCTTATTGGGGAAAACCTTCCTCACTTTAACCTGCTCAATCCAGGGATAGGACTCTAACCGTTTGACGACTTCCTTTAACTTGACCGAGAAGAGGTTAGGCATTCCTTCCATCACCGTGAGGGAGAGAAGGGTCTCTTTTGAAATCTTTCGACCACCCTCCACTTCCACTTCTCTCACTCGAAAATACGGGTCTCCTAAGAGATGGACATAAACCCAATGGCCGATAAAAAGGGAAAAAGAGAGGAGAAGAAGTTGAAAAGCCACACGAATTGTCTTCTTCACGATCCCCTGAAATTTTTCCCCTCCTCTTTCTTCCCTCCTTGCTTTCGGGCGGAGGAACTTCCCATCTCGCACGGTAATGGTCTCTCCCATATTTCCTCTTCTTGGTTTTATTGAGTTCATTGAGTTTGTCAGGTTTTTCGAGTTAACCCAAAGAACTCAAGGAACTCAAGCAACTCAAAACTACTTTCCACTTTCTATCTTTAATGATGCCCTCAAAAGAATACGTTCCACTAAGTCTCCAAATGGGATGCCCGCATAACTGGCCGCCTTGGGCAAAAGGCTCGTCTCCGTCATCCCAGGCATGGTGTTGACATCAATCACAAATGGATTTTCATTTTCATCGGTCATTAAGTCAACTCTGGCAACACCTGAGCAAGCCAGTGTTTGAAAGGCTTTCAGGCTAATCTCCTGTGCATAGAGATACTTTTCCCTTGGAATTCGAGCAGGGAGGATGTATTGAGTTTCGCCCTTTGTATATTTAGAATGGTAATCATAAAAACCGCTCTTGGGGACGATCTCAATGATGGGCAGAGGAATATCTTCAAGAATACCGACGGTGATCTCCTTGCCTTTCATAAATTCCTCTACCAATATCTCCTCATCGTATTCCCCTGCCTTCTTTAAAGCAGGGCCCAGTTCTTCATCCTTCCGGACAATTGAAATGCCGATCGTGGACCCTTCCCTGGCCGGTTTGACCACGACTGGCAAAGGAAAGGAAGTTTTCTTCGGTAGATCTTTCATTATCTCTTCTCGTTGAAAAACCTCGAAGCAGGGGGTTGGAATCTTTTCACAAAGAAAAAACTTCTTGGACATGATTTTATGCATGGCCAAGGAGCTCGCCAGAACTCCTGACCCGGTATAAGGAATTCTCATCAACTCCAGCATCCCCTGGATGGCTCCATCCTCTCCAAATCTCCCATGGAGGGCCAAAAAAGCACATTCAATCTTTTCTTTGACCAATTTTTCCACAATGTCGCTTCCCACATCGATGGAGGTCACCATATATCCCTTCTCAGTTAAAGCCTTTAGGATGGCTTTCCCAGTCTTCAGGGAGATTTCTCGCTCTCGAGAGAGGCCGCCCATCATCACAGCGACCCTCTTTTTCTTGAGGGATGATTCGCTCACTCACCCACCACCTTCACCTCCCTTTCAAGGGAGATGCCCTTTTTTTCATAGATCTTCTTTTCAACTAACTCCATTAAACGGATCACCTCTTCGGCCTTGGCCTTTCCCAGATTGATGATGAAATTGGCATGGCGCTCTGAAACCATCGCCTGGCCTACCCGAAACCCCTTCAGCCCAGCTTCTTCGATCCATTTCCCTGCAGGGCCTTCTTTGGGATTTTTGAAAATGGACCCAGCGCTGGGATAATCTAAGGGTTGCTTTCTCTTCCTTATCTCCGAATAAGATTTGACCCGTTCAAGAATTTCTTCTTTCTTTCCCTTCTTCAACTGAAATCTGCCTTTGAGAATAATCCAGGAAGGGGGAAGGATCAGTCTTCGATAAGAGAATCGAAGCCTCGAATGGGGTTTCTCTACAATTTCTCCATCTTCCTTCATCAAGGTGATGGAGAGAAGGACATCTTTCAATTCGACACCCCAGGCTCCAGCATTCATCGCCACTCCTCCTCCTACTGTTCCAGGGATGCCGAAAAAGGGTTCGAGCCCCGTGAGCCCCTTCTGGATTGAGAATTGAACCAGTCGTTGAAGGGGGAGACCAGCTTCTGCCTCTACCACCTCTCCCTCCATCTGAATCTTTTTCATCCCTTGGGTCAGATTGATTACCCATCCACGAACTCCTTTATCTCTTACCACCAGATTTGTCCCCTTCCCTAAAATGAAGAAGGGAATTTTTTTTCTCCTGGCGTACCGAACTACCTTTCTTAATTCATCCACACTCCTTGGAAACAAAAGGCTGTCTGCAGGCCCTCCCACTTTCATCGATATGAACTGCTTCATGGGTGCATCAAAAAGAACCCTTCCCTTGATCAAACCCGACGCTGCTTTTTTATAATCTCTACTCAACTCCTTTGGGTCGTCCTTCCCTTTATTCCTGTCCAATGAAAATTCTAAGAAGGGTTCAAGGATTCAAGGGTTCACGGGTTCTAGTTTTTTTATAAATTTTTGACTCCCCGCCCTCCATATGCATTTCACTTGATCACATGAATCCTAGACCCCTCGAACCCTCTTCATTCATGACAACCGGCTCACCAACTCATCTGAAACCTGCCAGATATCTCCCGCCCCAAGAGTGATCACCAAATCCCCCGGAGAAATAATACGGAGAAGATATTCAACGATCTCCTTTTTATCTCCTAAATAAGTGACGTCCTTATGGCCATATTCCCGGAGTCCCTCAAAGAGAGCTTTTGCCTCTACGCCTTCTATCCGATCCTCTCCTGCCGGGTAGATATCGGTAAGAATGAGGACATCTGCATCATAAAAAGCAGTGAGAAAATCTTTAAACAGAGCTTGCGTTCTCGTATAACGATGCGGTTGAAATACCGCAACGATCCTTTTTCCCCAACCGGTTCGTGCCGCCTTCAGTGTGGCCATAATCTCAACGGGATGGTGGCCATAATCATCCACGATGAGGATTCCATTCTTCTCTCCTTTGATCTGAAACCGTCTCTGAATCCCGCTAAAATCGCGCAGCGTTTCCTGGATGATCTGGAAGGGGATATCCAGTTCAAAGGCTGTGGCTAAAGTGGCTAGAGTATTGTAGACATTGTGAAGCCCCGGCATCCGAAGGCTTAATCTGCCTATTTCCTGACGTCGGTGGACAACCTCAAAGGATGTGGAGAGTCCCTCGAAGACAATCTCTTTTGCTTGAAAGTCAGCTTGCGTGGTCAATCCGTAAGTGGTAAACCGCTTCTTCAACCTCGGGAGGAGACTCTGGATGTTCGGATGATCGAGGCAGAGCACGGCCAATCCGAAAAATGGAATCTTGTTCAAAAAACTGAGGAAGGTCTCTTTGATTTCTTCGATTCCTTTATAATAATCAAGATGCTCAGGGTCAATGTTGGTCACCACGGCAATGGTGGGCAATAATTTGAGAAAAGAGCCATCGCTCTCATCGGCTTCGGCCACCAAGAATTCACCCTGCCCAAGTCTGGCATTGCTTCCAATGCTGTTGAGTCTCCCGCCGATCACAACTGTGGGATCAAGGCCGCCTGCCGCCAAGACCGTGGCGATGAGGGAGGTGGTCGTGGTCTTCCCATGAGTCCCTGCAATGGCGATCCCGATCTTCATCCGCATCAACTCTGCCAGCATCTCTGCCCTTGGAATGACAGGGATGAGCCTCTTCTCAGCGGCTTCCACTTCAGGATTTCCATGACGAATAGCTGAGGAGATGACGACCACGTCTGCTTCCTTCAGATTCTCCCTTCGATGACCGTAGGAAATTTCGCATCCCAAGGACTGAAGTCTTCGGGTCACCTCTGTCTCCTTAGTATCCGAACCGCTGATGTGGTAACCGAGGTTGAGCAACACCTCAGCAATCCCGCTCATGCCAATTCCACCAATGCCTACAAAATGGATATGATGAATTTTCCCTTTTCGATACATCTTCAGTCTCTAAGTTTCTTGGGTTTCTTGGGTTTCTTGGGTTCTTTGGGTCTCTTGGGTCAACCCAACAAACTCAACAAACACAATGAACTCAATGAACCATGGTTTTTTCTCTAACGAGAGCATAACAATGATCGACGATCTCCTCTGCTGCTCTTGGTTTGCCCAACCGTTGAATCGACTCTTCCATCCTGGCGCGTTCCCCCGGATGTTCGTAAAGGTGCAGGATGGTTTGGCCTATCACTCTCCCATTTAATTCCTGATCTAAAATCATTCTTGCTGCACCCAGATCGACTAATTTCTTGGCATTGATCAATTGATGATGATGAGCCGCATAAGGATAAGGGATAAGGAGAGCAGCCTTTCCACAGACTGCCAGTTCAGCCACTGTGCTCGCTCCTGATCGGCAGATGACCAGATCTGAGATCTGGTAGTAAGTGGCGATGTCTTCGAAGAAAGGCTTGACTAAGGTATCAAACCCTTTTTCTCGATACGCTTTGGATACAAAATCGAGATCTTCTTTTCCTGTTTGATGAATGATTTTCAGAGAGGATTTTATTCCTTGAAGGGTGTCCAGAGCTTCTATCATCGCCTGATTGATCCGATGTGCCCCTGCACTTCCTCCAAAGATGAGGAGGGTAAATCGATCCCCTTTCTTCATCTTTCCTTTGCCTTCTTTCAGACTGGCAAAGAATTCTTTCCTGATCGGGTTGCCAGTCACAACGGTCTTCTTATCAGGGAAGTATTTCTTCGCCTCTTCGAAGGAGACGAAGATCCGTTGGCTGAACCACTTTAGAATTCGATTCGTCATTCCAGGCATTACATTCTGTTCCTGGATGGCCCTTTTCATTCCGAGAAGGAATGCCGCAAAAAGAGTTGGGCCGGAGGCATATCCTCCAACGCCCAATACGAGTCGGGGTTGAAACTCTTTTAAGATCAAACAAGCTTCAGAGATGGCCATCGGTAGACTCCAAATCGCTTTAGTCTTTTCCAGAAGGGATTTTCCTTGAATGGGTTTCGCTTTAATCGTTCTCAGCGGAAATTTCCCTCCCGGTAAAACTTTGGCTTCGATTCCCCTTTCCGTTCCAATAAATAACACTTCGTTCCCTTTCTCTCTTTCAAGGAACGCCTCAGCAATCGCCATGCCTGGGAAAAGGTGACCTCCTGTGCCTCCTCCAGCAATGACACACCTCATCTTCGTTCCACATGGGTCGAAAGGTGAAGGAGTATCCCCACCCCAACTAAATTGGTGACCAGCGACGTCCCTCCATAACTGATAAAAGGAAGAGTCAAACCTTTTGTCGGGAGGAGTCCCAAAACCACTCCCATATTGATCACTGCCTGAAGAGAGATCATCAAAGTGATTCCCAATGCCAAATAGGCGCCAAACCTGTCCTCGAGGGAAAGCCCAATCTGAATCCCCCTCAGGGTCAAAATCAAAAAGAGTAGCACAACCACCATCGCACCCACCAAACCCAACTCCTCCCCAATGACAGAAAAGATGAAGTCTGTGTGGGGAGCGGGGAGAAAGAAGAGTTTCTGTCTTCCTTCTCCCAATCCCAATCCAAAGAGACCTCCAGAGCCAAAGGAAAGGAAGGATTGAATAATTTGGAAGCTGGTGCCACTGGGGTCTTCCCAAGGTCGGATGAAACTCATCAATCTTTTATAACGGTACCCCACGTTCATCAAAAGAGTATAAGCCGCTGGAATAGCAATCAAAAAAGCGCCGACAATATAGATCACCCTGACCCCGCTGACAAAGAGAAGGAGAAAAACCATGGCTGTGAGAAAGAAGGCTGCTCCAAAATCGGGCTCCTTCATCACCAGAGCGATGACAAGACCAGAGAGGAGAACCGTGGGAAGAAATCCAAAAGAGAAGCTCCGAATCTTCTCCTCTTTCTTAGCCAGAAAATAGGCGAGAAAGACAACCAAACCCAACTTGGCAAATTCCGAAGGTTGAAAGGAAAAAGACTGGATTTTAAGCCAGCGCATGGCTCCACCCGCTCGATGCCCGATACCTGGGATCAACACGACAATTAAAAGAAAAACGGAAAGGATAAGGATAGGATACGCTAATCGCTTCAGCATTTTATAAGGGAAGAACATCATCAGGATCATCAGAACAAAACCCACTGCTGCATAAAGAGCTTGTCTCTTTAGAAAGTAGTAAGGATCTCCGAAACGATCCCCAGCGATGATCGCACTGGTGCTGTAAACCATCACAATCCCAATCCCTACTAAGCCCAGGGCGGCGATTAAAAGAATAATGTCGAGCCTTCTTTTGCCTTTCCCCATAACCCAATTTCAAATTTCAAATTCTTAGTTAGTTTAGTTTCTTTAGTTTCTTTGGTTTTTCTGGTTTATTTGGTTAACCAAACAGACTAAATAAACCAGATAAACCGATTTAATTTACAAGCTGCAATCAAAGTCTTTTGACTGTCTCTTTAAATACCTTTCCTCTCTCCTTATAATCTTTGAACATATCGAAACTCGAACAGGCGGGTGAGAGGAGAACCACCTCTCCTGCCTTGGCTTTTTGATGAGCGAGGAGCACTGCCTTTTCCATGGTTTTAGCCATGACCGTATCGGTCAGCCCTCCGAGTTCACGGTTCATTCTATCTTTGGCCTCTCCGATCAGGATCAGATGCTTCACCCGCTTCTGAATCAATGCTTCCAGGGGGCTCAAATCCCCGTTTTTATCCTTTCCTCCTGCGATCAAGGTCACGGGCTCTGAAAAACTCTGGAGAGATTTGACCACCGAACCCACATTCGTCCCCTTGGAGTCATTGTAGAAACGAACCCCTCCAATCTCCCGGACAAATTCAAGACGATGCTCAAGACCTTTAAACCGATTGAGGACGTCTTGGATCGATTTTTTTGAACAACCGAAGATCCTGGCTGTGGTGAGAGCTGCCATCATATTCTCCACATTGTGAATCCCTTTCAGGGGTGTCTTGGCTAAGGAATATTCTTCTCCTTCGCCCCCAAGTCTGAGGGAAATGGTTTGGCCATTTGAAAAAGCGCCCTTACCAAGTTTCTCCTTCAAACTGAATAAAACTTTTTTCGCCTTCACCTTCTCTCTAAACTGCATTATGATGGGATCGTCTCTGTTGAGAACAGCCAGGTCCCCGGAATTCTGATTCGCAAAAATCCTCACTTTTGCCTCGATGTAGTCGTCGTAACGGGGATACCGATCCAGATGATCCTCGGTAATATTGAGCAGAACAGAGATTCGTGGCCGAAAATCTTCAATCGCCTCCAACTGAAAACTGGAGATCTCAACCACCAATACTTCCCATCGATCTTTTCCATCGGCGAAAAGGATCAAGGGTTCTCCGACATTGCCTCCCACTCCAACTTTTCTCCCATCCTCTTTCAGCATCTCACCGACGAGCAGAGTGGTGGTGGTCTTTCCATTGGTCCCTGTTACAGCGATGATAGGGACGTGGATAAAATGATAAGCCAGTTCAATTTCACTGATGACCCGGACCCCATACTTGACCGCCTTCTGAATGGGCTCGATGCTCAGGTCAACCCCGGGACTTACCACAATGATGTCCTGTTTAAGAAAGGCCTCTGTCTGATGACCACCCCATTCTGTTGAGATATCCATTCCTTTCAATGCCTGAACCGCTTCCCCCATCTCCTCTTTCGGTTTCACCTCAGTGGCGGTCACCAGAGAACCTTTCGCCTTAAGGAATTTTGCTGTGGCAATTCCTGTTCGAGCCAACCCTACGACCAATACCTTTTTACCTTTGGGATCCATATCGTTTTCCGTGTCCGTGGTGCGTATCCGCAAACTTGTAACTCAAGGCTTTAGCCTTGATCATAATCAACCCTGAAGGGTTGAGTTACTGCTACCATTATCTCAATTTCAACGTGCTGATCGCGACCAGCCCGAGAATAATGCCAATGATCCAGAATCGGACGATAATCTTCGGCTCAGCCCAACCTTTCAATTCAAAATGGTGGTGAATGGGCGCCATTCTGAAGACCCGCTTCTTGCGAACTTGATAAGAGAACACCTGGATGATGACCGAAAGGGCCTCGATCACAAAAATCCCGCCCACAATGACTAAAAGAAACTCTTGTTTTGTGATCACAGCGATTGTTCCTAAAGCTGCTCCCAAGGAGAGAGAGCCCACATCCCCCATAAAGACCTGAGCTGGATAAGTGTTGAACCAGAGAAACCCAAGACCGGAACCGACCAGGGCCCCGCATAAGACAGCCAATTCTCCGCTTCCTTTGACAAAGGGAATCTGAAGATAGCTGGCGAATCGGAAGTTCCCTGCGAGATAGCAGAAAAGCATAAAGGTAGCGCTGGCAATGAGTACGGGCCCGATGGCCAATCCATCCAATCCATCGGTCAAATTGACCGCATTGGCTGAACCCACGATCACGAGCATGCCAAAGATGATGTACCAATTCCCAAGGTCTGGCGTCACTTTTTTAAAGAAAGGAAAGATCAATCTGGAATCGTGATCAATGGCAGTAAACAGAACGAAGCTGATCACAAGACCTATGGCCACTTGAATAGGAAACTTGTATCGAGCTCGGATGCCGATGCCTTTCTTATCCTTGACCTTTTTATAGTCATCCCAAAAACCGAGGATACCGAACGCCAGGGCGGTCAATAAAACAATCCAGACATACGGATTGGTCAGGTCGGACCAGAAAAGAGTTGGGATGAGAATCGCTGCGAGGATGAGGCCTCCTCCCATTGTGGGAGTTCCATTCTTTGCCATGTGACGGGAGGGGACGTCCTCCCTCACCACCTGCTGAATCTGAAAAGCCTTCAATTTTTTGATCAACCAAGGCCCGATGATAAAACTGATGAGAAGGGCGGTTAAAATCGAATAGATGGTTCTGAAGGTGATATACCGGAAAACATTGAAGAAGGAAAATAACTCGTGAAGAGGGTAGAGGAGATGATATAACATTCTTTAGGCCCTCCCCTCTGTCAAACCCTCTACGATCTTTTCCATTCCCATCCTCCTCGAACCCTTGACCAATATCCAATCCCCGCTTTTAATCATCCGCCTTAATATGGAGAGGGCCTCTGAATGGCTCTCCACTATCCTTGCTCTCTCCATCGGAAACCCATAACAAATCGCTGACTCGACGACAACGGGCGCTTCTTCTCCAAAAGCGAGAAGGAAGTCGATTGAAAGTTCACTCACCTTCTGTCCTATTCGCTGATGGGCTTCCTTAGTAAATTCTCCGAGTTCTAACATATCGCCCAGAACGGCGATAGCCCTTCCCTTTCCTTTTGCCTCAACAAGGGTCTCCAAGGCGAGCTCCACCGAGTCAGGATTGGCGTTGTAGGCATCATTGATCAGGATCTCTCCTCCTTTGAGGAGAACGACCTCCATCCTCATGGGAAAGGGTTGAAAATTTTCCAACGCCTCCTTTGCCTCCTTCACCTCCACTCCAAAGAGGCATGCGACAGCCATGGCAGAGAGAGCATTCGGAATGAAATGTCTTCCCAATAACCGAAGATGAATCTCCATCATTTCCCTTTCCAAGATCAAAGTGAAAGAGGTTCCTTCCGCTCCCCTGAGCCGAATCTCTTTGGCCATGACCTCTGCAGGATGTTCGATCCCAAAGGTGATTTTTTGGCCGGGGTAATCCCTTGCGAGCTCGATCACCCGGGAATCATCCTGATTCACCAATATTGTTCCATCCCTCCTCATCTTCCGGAAGAGTTCTCCCTTCTCCTCCTTCCACCTCTCCAAACTCCCCATGCCCTCGAGATGAACCTTTTGAATGTTGGTGATCAATCCCACATCGGGCTCTGCCATCTCGGTCAGCCTTCTGATTTCCCCTGGCACATTCATCCCCATCTCGAGAACCACCACCCTTTCCTTCTCCGTGAGCGTGAGGAGGGTCAGGGGAACCCCGATGAGGTTGTTTAAATTCCCCTCTGTTTTAAGAATGGGAAAGGTGGTCTCAAGGCAAGCGGCGATCATCTCCTTCGTCGTTGTCTTACCATTGCTCCCGGTCAATGCCACCACCGGAGTGCCGTATTTTCGTCTCCAATCCCGCGCCATGTCTCCTAAAGCATAGAGGGTGTCCTTCACGGCGATCACCGCTCTGGATCGATAGCCATTCCATCGAATGTCCCCGACCTGATCCTCTTCGATCAGGACTCCTCCTGCCTTTTTCGCAAGAGCCTCCACGGCATAATGATGTCCATCAAAACGAGGCCCTTTCAGGGCGACAAAAAGTTCTCCCTCGGCCACTGTCCTTGAATCCGTGGAAATCCCCTGGAAGAAGGCGTTTCCTTTTCCCTGGAGGAGTTTCCCTCCTGTGGCCTTTAAGACCTCTTCAATGGTTAGGATCACTTTTCCTCCAGGGCCTTTTTGGCCTCGACGCGGTCATCGAAAGGAAACTTCTTCTTTCCGATGACCTGATAATCCTCGTGACCTTTTCCGGCGATGAGAACCGCGTCCAAAGGTTGGGCCAACTGGATTGCTATCCGAATGGCCTCCCTTCGATCCGGAACTTTTAGATATCCCCTTCTCGATCTCCACAACCTGATTTCATCTGGGCGCCACTCTTTTAAGGAAAGAGACTTCAACCCTTTCTCCACCTCATCCAGGATGGCCAGGGGATCTTCTGTCCTCGGATTGTCCGAAGTGAGAATAGCGAGATCGCTGTATTTCCCCGCCACGCCACCCATCAAAGGTCGCTTGGTTCGATCCCGGTCTCCTCCACACCCAAAGACCGTGATGACCTTTCCACTGTTCGGGGAGCCGCTCTCCAAGATAGTTCTCAACCCCAACAGAGCCCGCTCCAGGGCATCGTGCGTATGGGCGTAGTCCACGATGACATGAATGCCCTTCTGATTCCCAACCTTTTCAAATCTTCCTGAAACCCCTTCTAATCCCTCCACCCCCTCTTTAATAATTTCTAAGGGAATATCCATGCCCATCCCGACAGACACCGCCGCGAGGATGTTATAGAGATTGAAGTTTCCGACCAATTTCGAACGGACGGAAATATCACCCTTTGGAGTTCGGATCTTGCAGGAAAGACCTTCAAAAGAGGAGACCACCTGATCCGCCGTGATATCACAGGAAGGACTCAACCCATATCGAATGACTGGAAGGTCCATTCCTTGAACCATCTCCTCCCCTCCGGGGTCGTCAAGATTCGTCACGGCAAATCGTCTTTCCTTACGGCTCTTCACCAAATAGTCCGAAAAAAGCTTCTTTTTACTTTCAAAATATTGTTCCAGGGTTTTATGATAATCGAGATGTTCGGAGGTAAAATTCGTGAAGACCACGCCATCAAATTGACATCCAAAAACGCGATCGAGGTTGAGCCCATGGGAGGAGACTTCCATGATGACATGAGAGGTTCCCTCCCTGAACATCTCCCAAAGAATTCTTTGCAGATCTAAGGACTCCGGCGTGGTGTTGGGAGCAGACGTTCTTTTTTGCCCAAATCGGTAATTGATCGTCCCAATCACGCCCACAGCGTATCCAGCCTTTTTAAAAATGGACTCTATGAGATAGGTAGTTGTGGTCTTCCCATTTGTTCCAGTAACACCGATAAGCCTGACCCGGGACGATGGATCACCATAAAAGTTTGATGAAATCTTGGCCAGGGCCTGGCGGCTGTTAGGAACCAAAATCATAGTCCGGTTGGAGACCTCTTGCTCTTCTTCCAAAACCACGGCCTCCGCACCCTTCTTGATCGCCTCTTCAACAAATTGGTGTCCATCTGCCTCCATCCCTCGAATGGCTGCAAAAAGAAAACCTTTCCGGATCTGCTTCGAATGGTAAGCAATGCCCTCGATCTCTTTGAGAGTCTCTCTACTGATCTTTCTGATCTCCACGCCTTCCAATAATTTCCTCAGTTCCATACGAGCGCTATGATGGAGAATGAAACTTTAAATAACAGAAGTCTCCTTTTTCAATCACCGTCCCTGGTCTGGGGACCTGTTCCACAACCTTTCCATTTCCTGAAACCTTGATGATCAGTCCCCTCCCTTCCATACGGCTCAAGGCATTCCGCATAGATAAACCGGTGAGGTCTGGCATCACCACCATACCAGCCCCCTTTCCCACCTTCACCTCCTCGATCAAGGGTTGGGTTCCCAATGCTTCTTTTTGGGGGGCAGAATCAAGTTCGTTCGTCACAAACATCGTCCCCCTTGGATGGACATTGAGGTAGGGAAGGACCTTTTCCATAATCGATTTAAATATCGGAGCAGCAACCACTCCTCCGTAGTTGTTTCCCTGAGGTTCATCAATGACGACTAAGAGGACGAGCTTAGGTTCTTCGACAGGGGCAAATCCCATAAATCCACTGGTATAGCGGTCTTCAGAGTACCCGCCCAATAAAGAATCCACCTTCTGTGCCGTTCCAGTTTTTCCAGCCACCTCATATCCGGCAGGCGCCGCTCCTTCCCCTGTCCCTCCCTTCTCAGTAGCCGCCTTAAGTAGCGCCGCCACCTTTTTAGCTGTTTCCTCTGAAATGACCTTCCTGACGATCTCCGGGTGAGAGGATTGGACCACCACACCTTTTTCATCCATAATCTTCTCTACGACATAGGGTTTCATCAGGCATCCACCATTGGCAATGGTTGACAGGGCAGTCGCCAATTGGATCCCTGTCACAGAGACTCCCTGACCAAAGGAGATCGTATCCAAGGCCACAGGAGGCCAATATCTCGGGTGGTGAACGATTCCCTTCCCTTCTCCTGGAAGACCAATCCGAGTCTTCTCACCAAATCCGAATGCAGAAATATATCGGTAGAAACGATCTCTCCCCATCTTTTCGCCCACCTTCGATGCCCCGATGTTACTGGAGAATTTGATGATTTGTTGAAAGGTGAGCCATCCATGTTTGGAGTGATCATGGATGGTTCGGTCATAAACCGTGTAAGAACCATTTTCACAAAAGAAAGAATCTGAGGGTCGAACCACCTGCTCCTCCAGCGCCGCCGCAGCGAGAAAGGCTTTAAAAATGGAACCTGGCTCAAAGGCATCGGAGACAGCTCGATTCCTCCAACTTTTAGACCGGTATTGGATGAATTGGTTTGGATTGAAAGTCGGGTAGGATGCCATGGCCAGGATCTTTCCGGTCAAGGGATCCATAGCAATGGCTATTCCTCCCTTTGCTCCCCACTTTTCAACGCCTCGACCTAACTCTGTCTCGGTGATATATTGAATGGGTTTGTCGAGGGTCAGGACGATATTTCGGTAATGATCCTCTTCCTCAAACGGGACCTTGCCCATAGCGATTTCCCGACCTAAGGCATCTCTGGCAGTGGTCCATACATGGTTCTCTCCATTGAGCAAGGCATCGTATTGGAACTCGATTCCCTCCAGACCTTTGGAATCGAGGCCTACAAAACCAATAAGATGGGCAGCCAGCTGTGAATTGGGATAGAACCGTCGGTTCTCTTTTAAGAAATAGATGCCGCGGAGTTTAAGGGCCTTGATCTGTTCGACTTCTTTCGAGGAAATTTTTCTTTGAATCCATTCAAAGGATCGATGGCTCTTCAATCTCTGTTTCAATTCCTCTCGATCGATCTGTAGAATTGAGGCAATCTGATTGGTCGTCTTTTCTACATCAATGACTTTTCGAGCATCGGCATAAACCGAATCGACCTCAATGCTGACTGCCAGTTCATTTCCCTTGCTATCGTAAACGGTTCCACGCTTTGGAACGAGGGGAATCTGAATATGTTGTTGTTGATCGGCCAGCCTATAGAGCTGCTCCTTTTTCAGCACCTGGAGCTGAAACATCCTCCCCATAATGAGTACAAAACAGAAGAAGAGGATACATGAGAGAAAGATGATCCGGACCTTGAACCAATTGATGGATTTCCGTTTCATCGAATCACGATCACCTGTTCGGGTTTGGGTTTGGCCATTCTCAACTCCTCCACGGCTATTTTTTCAATCCGCGCATAGGATTTGAGCGTAGCGATCTCCAACCGCAACTTCTTGTTGGCTTCGGTGAGCGCCCTCTCTTCCTTCAGGGCATTCGAAATTTCGTATCCGAGTTGGATCACTTGAATTCTTGACCAAACATAGAACAAGGAGCTCCCAATGAAAAAAAACATGAGAAGGGTGAAAAGGATGAGGAGATTCAATTTTATTCCTTTCGGCCTGACCTTGGAATCTTCCCCGGTCCAAAGGATTCGATCTCCATTTTTGTTCAGGGTCTTGGACATCTTAAATCCTCTCCGCACACCTCAGCTTGGCGCTGCGGGATCGCGGATTTTTCTTCCGTTCTTCCTCAGAAGGCGTGACAGGTTTTTTGGTCAGGACGCGCATCTCTTCTTGCTTCTCCAATGTTCGAAAGGTCTCCTTGACCATTCGATCTTCCAGGGAATGAAAAGAGAGGATGCACATCCGTCCTCCTTTTTTTAAGATCTTCCATCCCGTTTCCAGTAGTTTTCTCAAATTTTCCAATTCATCATTCACCCTGATACGAAGGGCTTGAAAGGTTCTGGTGGCAGGATCAATTCTCCAAGAATAAAACCGTCTTGGAATCGCATGGTGGATGATCTTTCTTAAAGTCTGAGTTGTCCTGATGGGTTCTCGTTCTCTCTCCTGACCGATGGCTTTGGCAATCCTCTTAGCCCATCTCTCCTCTCCATAGAGAGAGAGAGTATATTCCAGCTCCTCCAGTGAAAGGTGGTTGATCAGATGGGCTGCAGTGTGATTCATCCGTTGATCCATTCTCATATCCAAAGGACCATCTCCTTTAAAACTGAACCCCCTTCCCTCTTTTTCTAATTGGATGGAAGAAAGTCCCAAATCGAGTAGAATTCCATCAACAGATTCAGCCTTCATCAGGTCGGAGAGATGGATAAAATTTTCTCGAAATATTTTGACCCTATCCCCAAAGGGCATTAATACATTTTTTGCTTCAGCGAGGGCGTCTTCATCCCATTCCATCCCGATGAGCGCTCCATCCGGTGCGGTCCGTTTCAATATTTCTGAAGCGTGCCCGCCTCCTCCCAAAGTAGCATCCACATAAGTGCGACCAGTCTCACATTTCAGAAATGCCATTACCTCTTCAACCATGACGGGGATGTGTTTAAGTCCCATTGAGTTCCATAAATTCGAAATTCGAATATCGCGCGAAGCATCCCACAGGGATCAATCCGAAACACCTGCCTGCCGGCAGGAATTCTAATATCGAATGACAGAAATTCTAAACAAGGAGACTCTGCCTGTTATTTTCTAAGCAATCCTTCATGACAGGCTCGTCACCCGCGAACCATGAAAATCCCCCTCGATCCCCCTTTTACAAAGGGGGATAATTACCCCTCCCCTTGGTCTCCGACCCAGAGCGGTCTCTGACCCGGAGGGCAAAGGGAGGTTGGGAGGGATTTAAGGAAGTTATTTTCTAAGCAAGTTTGGAACATTTGAATTTAGTATTTTGTAATTGTTTCGAATTTCGTGCTTCGGATTTCACAATTTACTCATATTCCGAGAGTGGCTAATGTATCTCTAATTTGATCAAAACCCTCTTCCGCCTGCTGAGCCACTTCCTGCCAACGCTCTTTGGCAAATATCTCTATGAATCTTGCTTCGCCCACTAATATGATATCTTTTTGAAGGTTCGCATAATCTCTTAAGGTCTGAGGGATGAGAAGTCTTCCATGCTTATCGATGACGCAATCAATGGCGCTTGAGTAAAAGAATCTTAAAAAGGCGCTTGTTTCTTTTCTTACGAGAGAGAACGAGCTCACCTTCTGCTCTACCAAATTGAACCACTCTTCATAAGGGAAAGCGACCAGACAGTGGTCAAAATTGGTAATAACTAATCGATCGTCATATTTTTTATTGAGGATCTCTCTGAATTTTGAAGGAATGCTGATTCGACCTTTAGAATCTATGGCGTGCTCATACCTACCCCGAAACATCGCTTCATCTCCCTCATTTTAGGAAACCATACCACCTTTTCCCACTTTTTACCACTTGGGGATTAGAATTATACTGAAAAGTTAGATTTGTCAAGTAAAATTTTATACTTAATTCAAATTTTTCCTTCCATTCACAAGACCCCTATATCTATACAAACGAGGCCTCCTTTACCCCATATTTAGACCTCTTGTTTTCTATTGAATTTTTTATGACAGATACGCCACCCCTGCCTATCGGCAGGTAGGCACAAACCACAAAAACGAGCATTGGGTAGTTTTCCATGAAGCGGGTGCCTTTTAGGCAAGAGAAGCCACCTCTACTCATGCTTAATATTATTTTGTTACGCTATGCGCTATGCTCTATGCCCTATGCGATTTATCTAATTTGACAAGGCTATCCATCCTGTCTAAAATGGGTTTGATGGCATCAGAAGCGATAAAAAAGCGGGCAGAAAAGCTTCGGGAGGAGATCGAATATCATAACTACCGTTATTATGTCCTTGATCAACCAGAAATTTCGGATGCTCAATACGACCGCCTGATGAGGGAGCTTGAGAAACTTGAAGACGAATACCCCGAGCTTCGCTCTCCAAACTCACCCACACAAAGGGTTGGCGCCCCTCCTTTAGAATCCTTTGAAATTGTCAGACATACGCTTCCAATGCTCAGCCTTGCAAATGCTTTCGACGAATCTGAGGCAAGGGATTTTGACAAACGGGTGAAGAAGTTTTTGGGATCCTCTGCAAATATTACCTATGTGGCAGAACCCAAACTTGATGGGCTGGCTGTTGAACTCGTTTACGAACGAGGGCAGTTTGTCGTGGGCTCCACACGTGGTGACGGAGTCAATGGTGAAAACATTACTCAGAATCTCCGAACCATCAAGACCATCCCTCTTCAACTCATTCGAAAAGAAATTCCAGCCCCGGAACGATTTGAGGTTCGGGGTGAAGTGATCATACAACTCAAGAAATTTAAGGAACTCAATCGAAAAAGAGAAGAGATGGAAGAACCACTTTTTGCCAACCCAAGAAATGCAGCAGCCGGCTCGGTTCGCCAGCTCGATTCAAAGATCACTGCAGCGCGACCTCTGGAAATTTACTGTTACGGCGTAGGCGAGGTGAGAGGTCGGACATTTAAAACCCATTCGGAGATTCTTCAGACCTTTCCCAAATGGGGCTTGAGGACGAATCCCAATATTCAGAGATGTCAAAATATCGATGAAGTTTTGGAATATTATCACAAGATGAACGAGAAGAGGGAAGCCCTTCCCTATGAGATCGATGGAATTGTAATCAAGGTGGATCGGCTCGATCTCCAGGCAAGGCTCGGTGAAATCGCCCGAAGCCCACGGTGGGCGCTGGCCTTTAAATTCCAACCCAAACAGGAAACAACAAAGATATTAGATATTATCGTCCAGGTCGGAAGGACCGGAGCCCTCACACCCGTGGCAGTGATGGAGCCAGTGAAAGTGGGAGGGGTCGAGGTCAGCAGGGCCACGCTTCACAATCAGGATGAGATTGACAAGAAAGATGTAAGAGTGGGAGATACAGTGGTCATCCAGAGGGCAGGAGATGTCATTCCTGAAGTGGTCCAGGTGATTACTTCGAAACGGAAAGGAACGGAAAAGAAGTTCAGGATGCCATCAAAGTGTCCGGTGTGCGGAGCAGAGGTCATCAAAGATGAGGCCATTCACCGATGCAATGGCCTGGACTGTCCTGCTCAATTGAAAGGCCGGATCAAACATTTTGCCTCCAAACGGGCAATGAATATTGAAGGCCTGGGTGTGAAACTGACAGATCAATTGGTGGAAAAAGGTTTGATCAAGGACGTGGCCGATATTTACTATGTCAATAAAAAAGAGCTCATCGAATTGGAGCGCATGGCAGACAAATCAGCCCAAAATATCATCGACGCCATTGAAAAGAGTAAGACCAAACCTTTATCAAAGTTTCTCTATGCCCTGGGCATCCGTCACGTAGGTGAAACCACTGCAGAAGACCTGGCTCGTCATTTCCCACGGTTAGACGATCTCTTCCACCTCTCGGAAGAGGACCTCATGGAAATAGAAGGGATAGGCCCTGAAGTGGCAGCAAGTGTTATCCAATTCTTCAGGGATAAGAAAAACAAAGAATCCATCGAATTACTGAAAAAGGCTGGGGTAAAGGTGATCGAGCCCAAAATAAAGGAGAAGGGAAAGCTAACAGGCAAGACTTTTCTCTTCACAGGAACCCTCAAGACTTTTGGAAGGGAAGAAGCTCGAAATCTGGTAGAATCCTTAGGCGGAATGACCGCCTCCAGCGTTTCGAAGAAAGTGGACTATGTCGTGGTAGGTGAAGACCCCGGCTCCAAATCCGAAAAAACCAAGGAATTAGGAATTAAGACCCTCACCGAAGAAGAATTTAAAAAGATAGTAAGTTAGAAAATTGGGGACGGGTTCACATTTTTTATCCTATTTTATGTTTTCGACCTGCTTTCTTAATTTCAAATCCCCGACCTAAAATGTTTTCAATCTCTCTTGTGAACTTGTCATTACCCAAAGCCCAATTCCTTTGGATTGTTCTCCTTACGGTATCCCATTCACCTTCAGGGATGCTTTCCCGTGTCCATTGGTGATATCTCTTCTGCCTTTCTTTAGGTGTGTCTTCTAAGCTCAAATACATTGGATCAAGATCTAACCATTCTAATTCCTTCAATCCGATTTTTGCCCTATAACTACTAAATTCATATTCTTCTGGTGATTTCACTATACCTGCTCGCACACAATTCATTTCAATGTAACGGCTGCATGCTAATAAATAACGATCGGTAGAAATAGGGCAGCTTTTGAACCGACCTTCCCATAATGTCCCCGTTCTGTTATAGCGTTTGTTGATATATTGCCCATGTCTCTGGGAAATATATTTCATAAAATTTGCAAGATATCCCCCTTCCTTAACAGATTCGAGAAGAAGGTGGATATGATTAGGCATTAAAATAAAACTGTAAATTTTACATAGATATTTTTCTTTCGCCGATTCAAGCGCATCGAGGAAAAACTGATAATCAGCTATACGGAAAAAGATAGTCTGATGATTATTGCCTCGGTTAATGACATGATAGGGAATATCAGCTATTGCCTGCCGTGCAAATCTTGCCATAACAGATCTCTATAAAAAATTTGAACCCGTCCCCGATTTCTAAAGTGAGATGAGTTCTTTCTCGGCTTTCTCCATCCACCCGTCGGCGCCGCATCCTTCGAAGATTTCAATGGCTTTGCCGAGATTCTCCTGGGCTTTTAATCTATCGCCTTTTCGTTTGAACAGGTCTGCGAAAAGGAGATAGTCTCTCCCCAGATTGAACATCATTCGGTTCTTTTGATCCACTTCGATGGCCTTCTGAATCCAATGCACTGCCTCAGATATGTGTTGTTCATCTATATTTAATAGGATTTCTCCGATATATCTCGACATATATCCTTCAATAACCTTCACTCTATTATTTCGTGAATGGGCATACAACGATTCTAAATCCACATCTTTTTCTTTATTCATCACCTTTGATCTAACTAAACCTACTTTTCCAAGATTCGACCAGGATGGAAGACATCGAATTTTGTCTAAGATGATACTCCCTTTTTCGTAATGTTCTTTGGATTTCTGGAAATCCCTTAATTCAAAATAGACCTCTCCAAGGTTAAATCGTGCACAGAAATTCCAAACATGGTAATTAATCTTTTCACAAAATTCGGCTGCCTTCAAAAGATGGCCTTCTGCCACCTCAAGGTGTCCATTGGCGTAGCAGAAAATCCCATAAGCATTATATGCATGCGCTTTGGAATAAATATCTCCGCTTTCTTCGGCACCATCGACAGCTTCGCTGGAAATTTGGGCCATTAATTTTATTTTTCCTGGGTAGTAATAACAAAAAAGGGCTAAAATGCTCTTGATTGTTGAAATTCCCCAAAGATTTCTCGCTGCCAAATTAATATCAAGGGCTCGTTGGGTATGGTTTAATGATTTTTCAAATTCACAGTTAAAGCCCAATGCATTCCCAAACCACACGCTCGCCAGGACTGAAGTAAGAATGTCTTTTACTTCCCCTGATATCTTCAGGGCTTCTTCAAAGGCTCGAAATGCTTCCGGATAATTTTCCTCTATAGACCAATAGTAGGAGCCAAGGATGGAGTATATCTGGCAAAGTCTCCTCTTATAATTATGTTTTATGGCTAAATCAGTAATTGGGTCGACGGCTTCTTTGGCCTCGATATGATACATCATTTGAACCATATAGAGTCCAAGAACTGTACGGGCATCAATAATTTGTTTTTCCACATCTTCTGTCTGCGGTAATTGCTCGATAGATGCTATTCTTTTCTTAGCAAAAACAATCGCATCATTGAGCGAAGCTGTCTTTTCAGCCTTCCTGCTCGCTAACTTCGAATACTCAGCCGATTTCAAATAATTTTCACCCAAAAAATAGTGCTCGGACAAAACTTCGTAATGCGCACTCAAATTATCTTTGTTTAACTCTTCGATGGCATTTCCGATCTCTTCATGAAGTTTCTTCTTCCTTTTGGCCAAGATTGAATCATACACTACCTCACGGGTCAGGGCATGTTTAAAGATATAATTGGATTGGGGAAATATGCCCCTCTCATAGAGAAGTTCTGAGTCTTTTATTATGGAAAGATGGGAGAGTAATTCCTGTTCCGGGAGGCCCATAATATGTTTTACCAATGGGTAACTGAATTCTCTCTCAATGACAGATCCAGTCTGAAGCACCTCTTTTGCTCTCTCAGGCAGCGAATCAACCCTGGCCATGATCACATCCTGGATTGTTGATGGAATGGTCAATTGCTGGACATCTTTTGTTAATCGATATACATTTTCCTTTCTCTCGATGATCTTCAGGTCTTTAAGGGACTTTATAAACTCTTCGATGAAAAATGGGACACCTTCAGTTTTCTCAAGAATTAACTCTTCAAGAGACCTTTCAGTCTCTATTGTCCCTAAAATATGGGTCACCATCTCAAGGCTTTCCCTGTTGGAAAGCCGATGCAAAGTTAATTGATTATGATAGGACTTTGCTCCCCAAGTATGAACAAACTCCGGGCGATAAGTGAATATCAATAAAACCCTTGACCCAGGTATACTCTCCAAATGGCTTTTTAATACATCCTCGGAGCTCTTATCTAACCAGTGTAAGTCCTCAAAGGCTATGATAAGAGGTCGTATCTCAGAACCCTTAAGAACGATCTTTCTGCATGCCTCAATGATTCTATCTTTCTTTGCTTCAGGGCTCATGGAGATCTGATCAATACCACTATCTTTGACCGAGAGAAGTTCAAGGAGATAAGGAAGGGTTGAAGGTTCATCAACTCCTATTAACTCCAATCCCTTTTTGACTTTCCCTCTAATTTCCTGATCCCTTTCTCCTTCATGAATATCAAAGTTTGACTTCAGGACGTCTATTACCGGATGATAGGCCACACTTCTGCCATAGGAAAGGCACCTTCCCTCCAAAAATGTCACATCCTCGTTTGCCACAGCTTTTCTAAATTCATACAAGAGCCTCGATTTGCCAACTCCTGCTTCAGATACAATGGAAAAGGCCTGGCCCTTACCTGCCTTGACCCTCTCAAAACCGTCTAACAAGAGTTCGAGCTCTCTGTCCCTTCCAACAAAAGGAGTTAACCCTCGTTCAGCACTAACTTCAAACCTTGTCCTTCTGGTGCTGGGGGCAATCACCTGATAGACCTTGACTGGTTCCTCCTTGCCCTTAACTAGTTTTTCGCCGAGTGACTCAAATCTGAAAAGTCCCTCTGTAAGCTTAAATGTTTCCTCAGTCACATAAGTAGTTCCAGGCTCTGCTAATCCCTCCATTCGGGAAGCCAAATTAACCGTATCCCCCACCGCCTTAAATTCTACTCTTAGATCGTTTCCCAGTGTGCCAACAACTACCGGGCCTGTGTGAATGCCGATCCGCATCTTAATGGATGGTATTCTCTTTTCGCTTTTGAGTTGTTTGCTGAATTTATTTATTTCTCGATGGATAGCTAAGGCGGATCGGATGGCTCGCTGAGGAGCATCCTCCAAAGCTATGGGCGCTCCAAAAAGAGCCATAATCCCATCACCAGTCAGTTCGTTGACAGTTCCCTCATAATCGTGGACCTTATGAATGAGGATTTCATAGACCTCGTCCATCAGGGAGTAGGTTTCTTCTGAGCCAAGTTTTTCGGTGAGTGAGGTGAACCCCTCCATATCACAGAACATCACCGTGACCTGCTTACGTTCACCTTCAATCCTATCTCTTTGTGCAAGGATCTTCTGAGTTAGGTCTTTGGGGAGGTATCTTTGAATCTTGGCAAGTTTTTCATCAAAGGAAAGTTCTTTAGAAGGTTGGTCTGGAGAAATAACTGTTATTTTATGCCCACATTCATTACAAAACTTACTATTAAGGGGATTTATCTTACTGCATGATGGACAGGCAATCTCCAACTTGTTGCCACATTCATTACAGAACTTGGCATCTTCGGAATTTTCAAACTGGCACTTTGGGCACTTCATTTTTGATACCACGTAGTTAGGTTTTTGGTTAGCTTAACTTAATTGAGATGAGGCACCTAACAGAACAGCTCGTTCTATTAGGCGTTAGGTAGGCACATTTTGAGGATTTTCCTCATTTAACACACCTTATTGGGGCCTTAAGCGATCGAGGAAATATTTACCCCGTTAGAAATAATGCCCCGCTCGGTTTCGAGTCGCAACGACTGGAATTTCTAACGGGGTTTACTACTTATTGATGGCCTTCTCAGCTCTTCTTAGGTACTGGCAGAGAGAGATCAGGATTTTTCTCTGTAGGCCTGGAATCGTTTCAAGCAAATGGTCGAAGGATGTTTTGTGCACTATCAAGAGAGTCATATCGGTTTCAGCAATAACCGAAGATGTCCGGGGTTCTCCATCGATGAGGGATATCTCCCCGAAAAAATCGCCCTTAGACAGTTGCCTGATGACTTTCCCATCTTTCTCGACCCGGGCCTTGCCTTCTGCGATGAAAATGAACTCCCATCCTGTTTTCCCCTGCTGAACCAAGACCCTGCCTGCCTCCACCTTCACCTGGTCTGCATGTTTACCGATCTCTCTCAGATGGCGCTGGCTAAGATTGCTGAATAATGGCACTTTTTTAAGAAGATCAATCTTCTGCGAACTGCGGCGGAGTAACATGTTGTTTCCTCCTTTTTGATAAAAATTCTTTTTGGGTTAAAGGTTTTGGTGGTAGACAGAAATTTTAATTAGAGTGTATTAAAATTCGTGCAAGAAAGTCAATAAGAATTTCAGGAGAATTTGAGGAGAGTGAAAAAGGCGCCCATTCTGCAGCATTTTCGCAATTTATAAGTAGCGAACTTTTTTTACTGCGGTAGTCACGGCAAAGACTCGAATATTGTTGCTCTTGGGATCTGCGGGGAAAAGAAAAAAGCCTGGTCGGCTTGGATCATAGCCCAAAGTTGTTCCGACCAGGACTTCCCCATCTCTAAACGTCACTTCTATTTTCCGGCCAGAGGGTTTTTCTCCCTGGATATACTCTTTCCGCTCATTGTACAGGTAATTTCCAGTAAAATCCTGAACAAAGAAAACGGCCTTCAGATCTTTCAACAACACCTCAACGGCCCCACCCGAGGGTTTGGCAGCCTGATAAATATGAAAACGATCCTTATGCGGAAAGAAATCTTGGCTGAAACCCTTTACTCTTTTACCATCGACATATCGTGCGACTACTTTAACAGGTTCCATTCATCCACCTTCACATTTTAATTCCTGCAAATAGACCCTTCAGCTTTGTTCGCGAAGGACACAAATTGAGAAAACCTTATTAAAAAATTCCGCCATCGCAACCCTATAACTTTACAGCCACTTCTTTTTTCTGAAATAGAGTAACATGGAAACTCCAATTCCAACCATGATCAACCAAACTACAGGATAACTCCATCGCCACTCCAGTTCCGGCATATATTTGAAATTCATCCCATAAATCCCGGCAAGAAAGGTAAGGGGCATAAAGATGGTTGCGATGATGGTCAATACTTTCATCACTGCGTTCAGTCGATTGCTGATGCTTGAAAGATAGATGTCGAGCATTCCGGAAACCATGTCCCGGAATGTCTCGATCGTATCAATCACCTGAATGGTGTGGTCATAAACATCTCTTAGGTACACCCTAATAGTTTCTTTAACCAGGGGTGGTTCTCCTCTTTCCAAGCTTCCGATGACCTCTCTCAAAGGCCAAACCGCCTTCCGCAAATAAATCATCTCCCTCTTTAAATGATGGATGATCTGCAAGGTTTCGGGTGTTGGCCGTGTCACCAACTCATCTTCCAGAAACTCTATTTTTTCACCCAGTTTTTCCAAGATGATAAAATAGTTGTCAACGATCGAATCTAATAAACTATAAGATAGATAATCAGCTCCCATTCTCCTGATACGACCTTTACTGTTTCTGATGCGTTCTCGAATTGGGTTAAAGGTATCTCCTTCCTTTTCCTGAAAAGAGAGGACAAAATTCGTGCCCAGGATTAAACTGATCTGCTCTGCCTCTATCTCGCTGCTCTTATCGTTGTAATTGAGCATCCTCAAAACAATAAAGAGGTATTCTCCATAATCCTCCATTTTTGGACGTTGATCCGTATCAAGGATATCTTCCAATACAAGAGGATGTAATCCATAACATTCGCCCAGCCTTTCCAGAATCTCAACCTGATGAAGTCCGTCAATATTAATCCATGTAACCGTTGGCTTATCTTTAAAGAGGAGGCATTCCTCAATTGTTTTTGTTTCCTTCTCTTGAAAATGAGCCTCATCATAATCCATGATGGTAATCTTTGGCGTTTCGGCCTTTTTCTCTCCGATATGAACGAGGGTTCCGGGTGGAAGCCCGGCCTTCTTCGACCTTTTCTTAATGGGCTTTGGCATCTCTAATCACTTACCCAGTGGAGCAATTCGCCATGGTGGGGTGACCGCCCACATACTGCCGGCTGACGCAAACGATAAAAAATGAACGGGTCAGGGACACGGTCACGTTATTTTTGGATTGATATCGTCATACCATATTAATTTTGAATGAATTCAAGGTCAAGGGAATTTTAGATCTGCGGGACCAAAAAAGGGCAAACGAATCGACAGGAAGCATCCGGTGAACAATAAGACAGCAATCGTAATCAGATAAATCCAGAATACCCGTGTTTGGCCAGAGTTCTTGAATCAAAATGGTCGAAAGTTTAATCTCTATTTCACAAACCTCTTTGGACAAACTTTTTGGATTAGGGCTCATAATAAGTTTCTATTAATTTACTCTTTCCTGTTTGGAACTTGAACATCTTAAAGAGATTGGTGATCATTGCACGGTTACTATTAAGCCGATTGAAAAATATCTCTGCCACTTTCTCCATAATCTCAATGCCCGCCTCGCTGTTCTGTTTTATCAGTTTCCTGAGGATCTCTCCATTGATGGAGTATACCCTCGCCTTCTTGGTACAAGTGGCTGAGACGCTATTTCGATAAGGTTTAATTAATGATGGGAGTCCGAAGGCTTCTCCTTTCTTCCCGACCGAATAGGCTGTAATGTCGATCTCACCCTTTGCCTTGATGCCCAGGGTCACCTCCCCTTCCAATAGGATATAAAGATTCTGGGCTGGCCCCCCTTGGGAAAAAACTGTCTCCCCTGCCTTAAAATTCACCTCGGTAAAATGTTTACCAAACAGTTGGAGTTGTTTTAAATTGAGTCCTTTAAATAGATCAGCCTCTTTCAAATCTTTAATGGAAATCATAAATCCTCCATGTAAATTAAATTTACGTTTTACAAATGCCTCCTTTCTGACACTATCCTCAAGGTCCTCGCTCCCCCACTCCCTTTAACAATGTACAAATCCCTTAAATGAGCAGAAAACTCCATTTTTAAAAAATTAAGTTCTGGATCAATTCTTTGTTATATCCCCACCCAAATGAGGGAAAAAGCAGGATTATTCGTTTAAATATATTGTACTAATACTAATACAAAAAAGTCAATGAGAATTTCGGGGTCCTTCCCTAAAGTTTTAGTGGGAAAGATAAATATCTTCTCATCTGACAAATCAGTGATCCTTGTGCTAAAATTGGCTCAAAAAGCTGGAGCCGATAGAAGATGCCTCTCGAATTTGATTCCCTCAGCCACGGAAAGATTGCCTTTGGTTTCTTTAATATTGAGACCGATATGATCCTTCTTGGGCATTATTTTCTTTGGTTGGGAGGCTTCCCTCGCTGGAAAAATGATATTCGACCAGAATATGTCCTGGCCATGAAGGAAATGATTGAACAATCTCAAAACCATATCTTCGACGGTTTAATTCTTTTGTGAGGAAATGAAGCCGTGGTGAAGAAGGTGATCATCGATTGCGATGTAGGGGTGGACGATGCCCTGGCCTTAATCCTTGCCTTTCATTCACCCGAACTGGATGTGAAAGCAGTGACCGGAGTGAATGGAAATGTCACACTAAAACAGGTGTTCGAAAATATCCAGAAAGTCCTCTCTCTGATCCAACCCAAAAATAAACCGCTTATCGCCAAAGGAGCCGACCAACCCTTAAAAGGGAAAACTATTTACGCCCATTCTGTCCATGGAAAAGATGGATTGGGTGGGGCGAAGATAGATCGGAGAGAAGGAGAAGAAGGGTGGCAATTTTTCCCGGGCCGCGCAGATGAACTCATCACAAAGATGGCTCGCCAGTATCCAGACGAAATGACATTGATTGCGACAGGCCCCCTTACCAATTTGGCCTTAGCGCTTCAAAGAGACCCAGGAGGAATGGGAAAGTTGAAAGCAGTGGCAATCATGGGAGGAGCAGTTCGAACAAGGGGAAACATTACATCCTATGCTGAATTTAACATCTTTTCTGATCCCTTGGCTGCTAAAATAGTTCTTGAATCAGGATTGCCCATCACATTGGTCCCGCTTGATGCGACCCATCAGGTTTCTTTGACACCCCAATGGATGGAAAATAGGGTGAAACCCATCAACAATTCTATTTCTAAATTCATTATTGAGGCGACTGGATATGATTCAACCACGCACCAGTTTAGGAATATGGAACGCATCCATCTTCATGATCCCCTCGCAGTGGGGGTGGTCATTGACCCCACATTGGTGGGGAAGGAGAGACTTTCGATTGATGTGGGGACTCAGGAGGGAGAGCATTTTGGGAAAATAGTGGAGGGATTAGGGAAATCGAATATCGATGTTTGCTTCACCGTAGATGTAAAAAGTTTTTTAGAACTCTTCCTGTCAAGATTGGGGTGAATCCATGAGAAAAAAAATTCTGGTCCTCGGTAATTCCAACGTAGATTTTGTCTTCAAGATTCCAAGATTCCATCATCCCGGGGAGACGATATTGGCGGAAAGTCTGGTCACTTTCTTCGGCGGGAAAGGGGCGAATCAGGCCATCACGGCAAAGCGCCTGGGGGGAAATGTCCACTTCATCACTAAATTAGGGAATGACCTCTACGGTAAATCTTACCGTCACCACTTGATCAAAAATGGCCTTGATCAGAAACTGATCCTTAAAGATAAAAAACTTCCAACAGGAATGGCGGTGATCGAATTGACTCCAAAAGGGGAGAACCGGATCATCGCCTTCCTGGGAGCGAATGGTTCTCTTTCTGTAAATGATCTAAAAAGATTAGAACGATACTGGAAAGGAGTTGACGTCTTTGTCACTCAATTGGAGATCCCTTTTTCAACAGTCGAGAAAGGTTTAAAAATGGCGAAAGAACAAGGCGCCCTCACTCTCCTCAATCCATCACCTCCGGTTCAACTTCCGTCTCATATTCTCCCCTTGGTCGATTTTATTGTGCCCAATGAGGTGGAGGCTCAGTTACTGACAGGAATAAAATGGAAGGGAGATCGAGAAATTCGAAAAATGGCTGAAAAATTTCTGGACCAGGGCGTAAAAAATGTAGTGATCACCTTGGGATCAAATGGCCTCTTTCTCAAAAACAGAAGTGAAGAATTTTGGATGGAGGCTTTCAGAGTGAATGTAGTGGATACAACCGCTGCAGGAGATGCTTTTTTGGGAGCTCTTGCCTCTGGCCTCATCGAAAACAAACCAATCCAAGAAGTTTTAAAATTTGCGAATGGGGCTGGAGCACTTGCGACTACAAAATTGGGCGCTCAGCCTTCTCTCCCCTCAAGAAGGGACCTTAACATGTTCCTGAAGCGTATTGAGGTCGGCAAAACAAAGAGGTCATAACAAAAACATTTCACGCTCTGCCTGCCCACCGAAAATGTCTATTGTAGGCAAGTGCTACCTGTCCTCCGTAGCAGAACGAACTGCGTAGGAGGATGCCCTATGCGCCATGCGCTCTGCAATTTTTTGGTTAGGGTTGACTTCTCCCGAGGACTTCACTATGCTACTCATTAATCTCTCCACAGAAAGGAGTGAGCTATGAATGAGGTGTTGAAAGCAATAAAAAACCGAAGGACGGTTCGAAGATTCAAACCCAATCCGATAGATGAGGAGAAGATTCAGATGATTCTCGAGGCAGGAAGATGGGCCCCTTCTTTTAGCAATCTTCAGCCCTGGAGGTTCATCGTCATTAAAGACCAAGGTTTAAAAAGTGCATTGGATAAAGCGGCCAGGGAGAGTGTGCTCCACTTGGGCATCAATGAAGCGCCTGTGGTCATCCTGGTCTGTGTGGACCGCCGGATTGACCCTCTTCATGCAATCGAAGCTGGAGCGGCTGCCACGCAGAATATGACTTTGGCGGCATACAGCTTAGGTTTGGGGGCTGGCTGGATTGGGATTTGGGGAACAGAGGCCGAAGCCTCTATCCAAAAAATCTTTAAACTCCCTGAGACAGTTCGGGCGGTTTCCTTGCTTCCCATCGGCATCCCAGATGAATCTCCAGAAAGCCATCGGAAGCCCCTCGAAGAACTAACCCAATTTCGATAAAATGTCTTCTTTCGATAGGAGGCATTGGGGCGAGCGGGCTAAACAAATCAATTACCATGGAGGTTATTTGAAAAGTCTTGTAATGTTTTTGAATTTATCGGCGGTCTTTTTAATCTCCCTGGCTTCCTTCAAACCCGGAATGTTTTCAACTTCCTTTTTTAAATCTGAAATCACATTCCCTTTTTGATCTTCTTTCTCTTTTCCCTTTCCTCCTTTTCTCTCATCTCGAATTTTTCTGATCTCCTTCATCGTTTCCCCAAGCCCCTTCCCGATCTCTGGTAGTTTTTTCACCCCAAAGAGCAAAAAGAGGATGACAAGAATCAACAGAATTTCCTGGAAACCCAAACCAAACATTTTAAACCCCAATTAATAATTTTGAGTTATGAGTTATGAATTATAGGACCAAAATTCTTAACTCTAAATTCTATTATCAGTACTCCCAACGGCCATCGATCCAGACCCAACCTCCTCTCCTGGGTTCTCAATGGCCAGGAACCCAATGGGCATGGGGCGCTGGACGTCTCGCCCAATAGCCTGAAATCCAAACCCAATCCCCTCTCCTATGTTCCCAGTACCCGGGTCTCCAAACGGCATCTGGATAGGGGGGTGATCCATAATATTCCACTCGAGGTTCGGGTGGTCTAACTCTGACCGTTGGGGGCGGACATCCCAAGAGAAGGATAACCATGGCGCAGATAACCATTAACGAGCTGATGATAGCGACCTTTCTGTCCATCGAGGCTCCTCCTTTCGATATCATATTTTTTATATGATTTTAGATGTCGATGCAAGAAAAAAAATTCACTCCCTCACCGAAATGCCTAAGTTATGGGTGCAATTGGATTGGGGTGGTCTCCCCTCCGAAACCTTGAAATGCGGATTATCAGAGAGAAGGGAATCGGCGGGTGGTGCTGAAGGGGCCTTTTTAAGGGTATCTACACCTTGGCTCGTCGTTAAAATGTGCCGCTTCAAGTTTTCTCCGGAGAGACCACTCCAATCTCGGGGATAGGATCTCCGATCATAACTGAGGGATTACCCCTCACCTTTATATTCTCCTTGGTGGGGAGGGGGTGAGGGGACTTGATTTTTTTTGAAATTTCTAATATTAAAATCACTATAAGAATCGAAGGAGGCAATTCATGTCTATTGAATTAGAGTGTCCCATCTGTGATGCGGATATCCCTCTTGAAGGAAACGAGAAGCCGGGGGATTTGGTCCTATGTTCCTATTGTAAGGTGACCTTCAAATTATTGAGAAAGAAAGATAAATGGGCCCTTTCAGAGGACTTTGAGGAATAGGATGATAGTCCTCTATACCTCAGATCTCCACGGTGAAATTCACCTCTACCAGGAACTCTTATCGCTGGCCACTTCTTCCTCATCAGAAATCGTTGTCATAGGGGGTGACCTCCTTCCCTCTTTCCCTCCAACAAAACGATATCAAGATATGGTTCCAAATCAGAAAACCTTTATTGACCAGTTTCTTACTCCTTTCTTTAAAAGGATATTAGAGACCACTTCTGTCCAACAGATTTTTCTCATACCTGGAAACTGGGACCTGGGTTATCCTTATCTTTTGAAGGACCCCACAGAAGGAATCATCGATCTCAATCAGAGAAGTCATCGACTCAAAAATGGATACGAACTCATCGGATATCCTTTTGTCCCACCGACCCCATTTCGTCCAAAAGACTATGAGAGGATGGATGACCGAGAAGCTCTTTGGCCTCCTCAGAAAAATCCATCTTATATTCGATCCTCTGATCAGACTGACCAACTGACTCCCATTGATTCTTATCTTTATCTCAGAGGACGAGAAACGATTGAAGAAGATTTAGATCATCTCCCAAAACCTCTCCATCCAAAAAGGACCGTCTATATCCTGCATTCTCCTCCTTTTGGGACCCGGTTGGATCTCATCCAAGGAGGAAAATCAGCGGGAAGTCGATCCATCAAAACCTTCATTGAAAAGAATCAGCCTCTTTTAACCCTTCATGGCCATATCCATGAGTCGCCAGAACTCTCCGGCGCTTACATGGATCGAATTGGAGAAACCCTTTCCATCAATCCAGGGCAGTTTATCTGGACAACCAGAGGCGTCTCCAAGCTTTATGCTGTAACCTTTGAAATTGAAAATATTCAAGGAACGCTCATTCATACCTGCTTCGGAAAAGGCTTTTAGATTGCGGATTTCGGATGGTAGATTTAAAAAGCATAGCGCTCGCCTGCCAAAGTGCTTGTACGGCGGGCAGGCATGGCGCACAACACATTCTGGACTCCTTCAGAAAACCCTGAGCCAGACCTTAAAAAACTACTTGACATTTAATAAATAAAATGACATGATGAAATCGTAGGTTGTAAGAAGTATCTGTTTGGATCATAAAAGGTCGTAAAAGTGCTTCTTAAGCTTTTACGGCCTTTTTTTTAAGGACCAAAGGCTATTACAACTTACTTAAGTTTAAAAGAAGAAAGGAGGTGAGTTGTAGTGGCCAAAGGTAAAGTGAAATGGTTTAATGAGAAGAAGGGCTATGGGTTTATTTCCAGAGATGATGGAAATGATGTCTTCGTTCACTTCTCCGCCATTAAGAGAGAGGGATTTAAATCCCTCTATGAAGGCGATGAGGTAGAGTTCGAGGTCTCAGAAGGTCCGAAGGGTCCACAGGCAACCAATGTTGTTGTGACGAGCTAACATAGAAACTCATTAACCTAAAAGAGAAAAAAGACTCCAGGTTTTTCTACTGGGGTCTTTTTTTTACTGCCCTCTCCATCAACCTGCGAAAGGCATTGCGGCCTACCACAAGGGCAAGGGCAGCGTCCGCTCGCTCCAAAATTACCACGCGGATATTCATTAAGTGAGGGATGTTGGCTCGTTATTAGATTAAACCTTTCTCGTTAAGCTAAAAGAAAAAAAGGCCCCATGTTTTTCTACCAGGGCCTTTTTTAATCCCGCCTGGCGAATTCACCTACCAAGTCTTCAGAATCAATTTGTGCAAAAATTGACGATTACCATTAGAAAGTGAGCATAACAAGCAGAACATTGCTCTTGGTATTTCGAGGAGATTTTATGTCGCCTATTATAAAAAAACGAGAGGATGACGCAAATGGATTATCTGCAAGTGTAGGAAATTAGCGGACTGGCTAAAGAGGAGAAAATTAAAATGTCGCCTTTTTACGTAGAAGACGGAAATAAGAGAGGGATCAAATTGACCTCAAGAATTTTTTAAAAAAATCCAACTGCCCGCTGGACTATCAAACCCCTCAAGTGCCACCGAATCCAACCGTGATATTCTCTCCGTCGACCATTACAGGAACTAATCTCTTTCCTGAAATTCTGACCATTTTTTCTAATCCTTCGGCATCTTTAGAAACGTCAATTTCTTTATACTTTATACTTTTTCGATCCAAATCCTCTTTGGCCGCCTTACAAAAGGGGCATGTCGGTGTCGTATAAATGGTTATCTCTTTTTCCACAAAAGCGTCCCCCCTTGTCATTTGATATACTTCATTGGCTTATCACAGTGTTTTGGCATGTCTATATTTTCTGTGTGACCTTCTGGGAGGCATGGGCAATAAAGTTTATCTATCTCCGGACCGGAGATTCCTGGC
>Ga0210016_1000362_pt1 | contig 39706 bp, 35 predicted proteins | sample CryGeyCG2014_300_FD_185454 | JGI IMG/M metagenome (GOLD analysis project Ga0210016, IMG submission 185454) | Groundwater microbial communities from aquifer - Crystal Geyser CG02_land_8/20/14_3.00 (SPAdes) (version 2) | ecosystem: Environmental > Aquatic > Deep subsurface > Groundwater | place...
AATATCGCTATTCAAGGCAAGTTGACGTTAGTTGACCACCGAATGGTGGTCAGAGAATCTTTTGAACATACCGCTTTGAGCGGTTCACGTTTTTTGAAGCCACCGGCTTAGCCGGTGGTTACTGACTGTTGTAGGCCTCAAGAAACGCTTCCAGGCGCTTTGCAACCTCGTTTGTAAGGACGTATTCGTCTATCTCAACGCGCAGGCTTGCCTCATCATCGGCTTTAATTACCCCTTCAATGTGACGGTCAACAGGCTTTTTGAAAATCATCTTGAGACTCATATCGTCTCCCCCATTTATGCTTCGCAGTGAAAAATGTTAAAGGCCCTGTAATACTTATCGTCATGAAGCCTTCCGAATAGATCAAGTGATGCTCCGGACTCCAGCGAGTGCGTGTAGGCTCCCGGGAAGAACATGACCGTCGGCTTTTCTTTTGCCGTGCTCTGCAAATTATTCAACACATTGTGGGAGCGGATGTAGGGGAACACCTCGCCAACTCCGGAAAGAAAAAGTACGTCAAAATCAGTTCCTGCCAGTTTGGAGGCAATTGCCGGGGTAAGGTGGGCTTCCGGATCCAGGACGCCCTGCAAAAGCTCTTTGAACTCGCCCTTGGAAACGGATTCTTCCATTTCAAGTATCTGCTCCCAGATGCCCCGGTCCTTTAGAATTTCTATGGATAGATCGTAAAGGTTGATCTCCAGTATTCTAACCCCGGCCTGTTCCAGCCGGTTGATCAACTGACGCTCAATCCGCTCCATCTCAACGGATTCCTCCAATTTGAAAGGGCAGATGAAGAACGGCACCTCATTACCGAGGCCTTGTTTCTTAAGGAAACGTGGTCCTGAGATAACAGCGAAGAGATGCTGAAATCTATCCTGCATGGGCATTTTCGCTATATCAGATCTCACTTTGGAATCCCCCTTAAGTCCGATTCAACTGTGGGGAATAGCAAAACATCCTGGCTGCCGCCATGCGAAATAACCTCCAGGAGACCGACGCTGAGCATGACGGGGTTAATGGCATTGTCTGCCGTCAGAAGATCCGCTTCCCGGAGCATCCTGAAGAGAACCTGCCGCAGCTTGTTCCTGGTTGCGGGCCGGATACTATCGAGTTCGTCGTGCCACTCGGATTTTCTATTAAAAAACGAATCAAAGTCTTCGTAACTCAAATCCGTTTTCAAAGTGATATACCTTTCGCGAAGAACTTCGATCGCAAACTCCGCGATGAACCTGTGCCTGCGGCATACTGCCAGCCATAAAATATAGCCTTGCTCCTGGGGAGTTGCGTGAAGCAGGAAATCCAATTCACCGGTGCTAAGGGTCTTAAGGCGAGATATGATTTCGCGGCACAATCGCTTTAAAGTGCTGAGCGTCCTTGTCTGTAATAAATTATCCGAGGTAGCGATTGTCCGAAGGGCACTCCAATCCTTATGCTCTTGATGCAGCAAGGCCAGCTTCACCGATTCACGGTGAAAAAGCCCTCCTGCTGTAAAAGACATAATGTATCTTTGCTTTGTCATTCCCGGTCCTGATTTCTCTTTAAGTTTTCTGCTGCTCTGAGGTTCCTCCTGCTAGATTATAGGGTATAGGCCATGCGCACGTGAAAGCGAAAATGGGAGACCGGGTACAGTTCCCCCGGTTACTCGCTTAACGATAGACAAATCAGCCGACTAATGTCAAACGATCTTCACAGATTTAAGCCTATTTTTACTTAAAAACTGATGACAAATGTCTGAATCGAAAATAATTGAGGCACCCGGATTTGGAAGCGCGTTCAGGGCTCTCCTTTTTCTAAGGGCATTGTCAGCGTATCCCAGATATCTTCCACATGGAGGGGATTGAAAACGCGGACGCCCCGGATGTTGAAGGGTTGCTCGCCGTTATAGAGGACTGCGCCGGGTGCGGCGCGTCTAATCCCCAATGTTTTGAACCATTCCAGCATTTTCACGAAATGAGCGGAATAGGTGGAGGCGGATTTGATCTCCACGGGTATGAGCACGCCTTTTTCTCTGATGAGCATATCAATTTCGTTTCCGTGGGAGTCTCGGAAAAAATAAGTCTCCGGTCTGATCCCTTTGTTGAGTGCGCTTTTTACGATATCCGCGACAACGAGATTCTCATAAAGGCTACCGCGCAGAGGATCACGGGAGGCCTGTTCCGCCGTGTGGATGCCAAGCAGAAAGGCGGCGAGACCAACATCGGTAAAAAATATCTTGGGCGACTTGATCACTCGTTTTTGGACGTTCTCGAAAAAGGGCGGCAGTTCGAATACGACATAGGAGGCCTTCAGAACGGAAAGCCAGTTTCTAATCGTTGTACTGGAGGCACCCACATCGTTTCCGAGCGAAGCTAGGTTTACGACTTGTCCCACCCGTCCGGCAAGCAGGGTAAGGAACTTCTGGAACTGGGAAAGATTGCGCAATTGTATCAGGGCCCGGACATCCCGCTCGACGTAGGTCTGAAGATAGCCGTTGAAAAACCTGCGCGGTTCAAGCCCCTCGTCGTGAAGCCTGGGGAAAAAACCGCGATTGATTAAGTCGAAGGGGTCCCAGGCCGATTCATAATGGCGAAGTTCCTTAAGGGAGAAGGGCCACAGGGTCAGCATAGCCGTCCGGCCTGCCAGCGACTGGCTAATCGCCTCGTGGAGTTGCGGCTGATGACTGCCGGTCAAGATGAACCTTCCGTGTTTCCTTGTCTTGTCCACCATGCCCTGGACATAGGAAAGCAGCACGGGAAGCCGCTGTACCTCATCCAGAATGCCGCCGCCTTCCATTTGGCCAAGGAATCCCCTCGGATCTGCTTCGGCAGCCATGCGGACATCCGGGTCTTCCAGAGAAAAATACGGTTTATCCGGAAACGTCATCCGGGCAAGTGTGGTCTTTCCCGATTGGCGCGGCCCGAGGATAGTCACTACGGGATATTCCTCGGCAGATCGAACCAGCTCTTCTGTGATGTCTCGGATGATCATGACAGCATTATCGTAGATGTATGTGCAAAGAGCAACCTAAAAGTCTGATATGCACAATAACCGGCTGCTCCAAAACCTGCTATATGGATTGGCAGTACACCCTACATCCTGGCGAGTTACAGTACCTGATGTTTTTTGCTCTTTCTGCTCATCTTCTCTTTAACCTTCCCTCGCCCTTATGCTACAATAAAAAGTGCTGAAAACGCAGGATGTGCTACCTAGTGTCCATCCGGAAATGGCTATTTTCACCGATTTCGGCGTTGGGCTCAAATTTTAATCCTCGAAATACGTCAATGTATTCCTGTGGTTAAAATTATCGCCCGCCTTGAACTCGACGAAACTATCTCATTTCCGGATGGACACTACCTACCCTTTTGGTCTAGATCAAAGTCAACAGCCAGGTGACCTACTATCGTGTATTGGCAGAGGCCGACCAAAGCGCAGATGCTACGACGTTTATCGAGTTTATGCTCTGCGCCTTGCGAGATGCGATCAGCGAGGCCGTGGCCACCGATCAAGTAACCGACCAAGTAGCAACCCTGATACGGGCGATTGGGGACGGCGAACCGGGAAGCAATGAGCTGATGAAGGCGCTTGGACTGACCCATCGCCCCACTTTTAGGGGAAATTATCTCAATCCGGCGCTGAAAGGGGACTTGATCGAACGTACCCAGCCTGATTCCCCGCGGAGCCCCACTCAGCGATATCGCCTGACCCGAAAAGGCCACCGGTGGCTGCAACGCCAAGCCGGAGTGTAAAAACTGAAACTTTCGACATGGCTTTCGACAGCCGGGCAATGAAATCGATCATGGCAAAGGGATATTCCATCACCCAGGTTCACCGGCACCCTGCGCAAAGATCAGAAGTCTGCGGTGCTGGAGATGCTCAAGCACGAGGTCGGTGTCCTTTGCGCCCCCCCGCTTTCGGCAAGACTGTCACCGCTGCCGCCCTTATCGCCCGGCGCAAGGTGAGCACGCTTGTGCTGGTCCATCGGACTGACCTGCTGCGCCAGTGGCATGAGCGCTTGACCGGATTTCTCGAAATGTCCAAAGGTGGGCTGGGTGTAATCGGAGGCGGCAAGAAGAAGCCATCCGGTGAGATCGATATCGCGCCGTCATGCAGTCCCTGTCACGCCGGGAGGATTTGACCGAACTGCTAGACGGCTACGGGCAGATTATCGTTGATGAGTGCCATCATCTTTCGGCCTTTTCATTCGAGGCAATTCTCAAGAAGGCCAAAGCGCGCTTTGTGGTCGGCCTTACCGCCATTCCGGTGCGGCGCAACGGTCATCAGCCGATTATCTTCATGCAGTGCGGTCCAATCCGCCACAGTGCCGCCAGACCCGATACAGCTCCGGCGCAACTTGAGGTATGGCCGAAATATCTGCCCGCTCCGAAAATCCCGCCGGATTCGCCCATACAAGATGTATTTCGCATTCTCGCTAATGACCAGACTCGGAATCGCTGCATTGCCGATAATATTTTGACTGCCTACCGGGTGGGCCGCAAGGTCCTGGTACTCACCGAGCGAACTGACCATTTGCCGCTGTTGCAGCAGGCGTTGGGCGATGAGGTTGAGCACTGTTTCGTTTTGCACGGTCGTTTGTCGAAGAAGCAGAGGGCCGCGGTTTTCGCCGAACTTGAAACGCTGGATGATTCTGCCCCGAGAGTCCTCCTCGCCGCCGGCCGACTGCTCGGCGAAGGATTCGATCATCCGGCGCTCGATACTTTGGTACTGGCCATGCCGATATCCTGGAAAGGAACGCTGCAGCAATATGCCGGCAGACTGAATCGTGGATGTGCTTATAAAAAGGATGTGCGCATCTACGATTACGTCGAGAAAGACCAGCCACAGCTCGCTCGCATGTGGGACAAACGCCAGCGCGGCTACCGGTCCCTGGGCTATCTGATCAAGCCGGATGATGGGCTTATCTTAGGAGAAGGCGCTAGCCTAGTGACCATCCGGAAAAGGTGATTTACCGTGAAAATACACCCCCCACCCCGACCCTCCCCCGCGCAGGGGGGGAGGGAAATCCTTGGCCTCGTAAAGTGTAGAGCCGGGTGAGGATTTTCATTTGCGGGGGCGACAAAATATTTCTGTCATGAGCGTTTGGTCTGTTTGTCAGTCTCTTGGGAACTGAGGACGAATCGATGTTCCAGTTGCCTGAATAGAAAAAATGGTATAACCTTGCCAAATTACTTCAAAGACATAACAAGTCAACGGATGGTGTTACCAGAGCGTTCAGGTGCTTCCCGCAGTAGACGAGATCCAGACAGAGCAAGACAAAACCAACCTGGTTACCACCGAGCCTTACGCGGGCACCGGCCTGAGACCGGAGGTTTTAGGCGCACCGGTCAACATGGAACACTGGCGATTCGATGCAGCGGCCGCGGGCCTTCTGGCCGGTGCGGTTAGGAATGATCACATATAGGACTGGAAAAGGCATGATAAGGAAAAGGAGTAAGTCTATGATGGAAAGAATTGAGATAGACCCGAAGGTCCATTTCGGGAAACCTTGTGTGGCAGGGACCCGGGTTCCAGTGCAAAACGTGCTGGAATTGATAGAAGAAGGTATCTCTTTCAACGAAATTGTTCAAGACTACTATCCCCAATTGTCCGTCGAGGACATCAAAGCCTGCGTCAGGTATGTCGTAGATCTGGTGGCTGCTGAGGAAGTTCACCTGCGGGAAGCATCCTTATGAAAATTGTTCTGGACGAAGATGTTTACGCGGCAACCGGGCGATTTCTCAAGGCGTTGAACCACGAAGTAATAAGCGTGCTGGAATTGGGGCTTTCTGGACGCTCCGATGAGGTAATCCTACGTTCCGCCATGGAGCAACAGGCTGCGCTGATAACGAGGGACAGGGATTTCGGACACCTTGTATTTGTGAAGGGTCTGGGCTCAGGCGTCATCTATCTTCGAATGCTCCCTTCCACGCTTGACGCGGTCCACAGGGAGTTGAAGCGCGTCCTGGATCGGTACAAGCAAGAAGAACTGGAAGGGTCATTTGTCGTCGTCGAGCCGGGAGGGCATCGGTTCCGCCGACCTTTTCACGGGTAGATGTTGAGTATCCGAGAATATGGACCCCCTTACTGGAGAGTGCATCTCCCTATGACAGGGCAACGTTTTTCCTCCCGAAGGCGGCATCTCGGCGTTTCATTTCTCGGCGAACGGCTAAAAGATGCCATATCCTATGACCGCATCGCGGGATACTTCAGTTCCTCTATTGTGGAGGTGGCTGGGGAAGCCCTGGAGTCTGTTCAAGGGCAGATCCGAATGGTGTGTAATTCGGACCTGGATCGGGCGGATGTGGAGACGGCACGGGCGTCGAGTCTGGCGGTCAGACGCTAGTGGTGCCGTGCTAGACCGGAGCAATGGTTGGAAGGGCCGGTAGAGGAAAAGGCTCGTGAGCGCTTCAGAAGACTATTCCAATTGCTCCACTCCGGAAAACTTCAGGTGCGCGTTGTACTGGATGGAATATTTGGCCTGATCCATGGGAAAGCCGGGGTCATTACCTTTGTGGATGGAGAAAAGACCTGCTTCATGGGGAGCGCCAATGAATCGCGAACCACCTGGGAACTCAACTATGAGCTGATCTGGGAAGACCAATCGCCGGAGGCGATTTCGTAGGTCCAAGAAGAGTTTGACGCCCTATGGACCGCATGAATGAGTTTAAGAGATTATGTTTTGATGATATTTCAATAATATGTAACACTTATGTCATTCCCGCCTTCGGCACCAGGACTTATCAAGGGGTTGGCGATGACTGATTTATCGCCGGCCCTTTTTTGTTTTTGCCGACTTCCATGCTAAAGGCCCATCACTCCACTTCGGCCATTGTTAGGTCGTGCCCATCCGGAAATGGCTATTTTCACCGATTTCGGCGTTAAGCTCAAATTTTAATCCTCGAAATACGTCAATGTATTCCTTTACCGTGAAAATATACCCCCCACCCCAACCCTCCCCCGCGCAGGGGGGAGGGAAATCCTTGGCCTCGTAAAGTGTAGAGCCGGGGGAGCATTTTCATTTGCGGGGGCGACAAAATTCTTTTGTCATGAGCGTTTGGTTAAAATTATCGCCCGCCTTGAACTCGACGAAACTATCTCATTTCCGGATGGACACTAGGTCGTAGGCCGCCTGCAGGGTGATCCGGTATCGCGGCGTATGGTTAAACGCCTTGCCGAAAAGTAAGGCCATCTCAGCGGCTGCAGTTCTTTTTCCATTGACTACGTGGGATATTCTCGTGACCGAAAGTCCGTTGGCGCGCGTAAACCCAGTATGGGATGTCAACAAGTTAATGCTGTTTTTGTTAATGCCTTTGCTCAGGTGCGGAGTCTAGGGCGCTTGGGGTCCCGAGTTCGCGGCCATCTTCTTCCATTCGTTGATAAGCCCGTTGGTGGAGGCGTCGTGAGAGACGGCCGGATCAGCGGATGAGAGTTCCGGAAGTATCTTTTTTGCCAGTTGTTTTCCCAGCTCAACTCCCCACTGATCAAAACTGAAGATATTCCAGATAACGCCCTGGACGAATATCTTGTGTTCGTACATGGCAATGAGCGACCCCAGTGTCCTGGGGGTAAGCTTTCTAAATAATATCGAGTTGGTAGGCCTGTTTCCCTCAAATGCCCTGAAGGGGGCCAGACGCGCGACCTCTTCGCTTGACCTTCCTTCATTTTGAAGCTCTCTTGCGGCTTCATCCAGGGTCTTTCCGGTCATCAGGGCCTCTGTCTGGGCAAAGAAATTGGACAGAAGTATCCTGTGGTGCTCTCCCAGCGGATTGTGGCTGATCGCAGGGGCGAGAAAGTCCGCTGGCACAAGCCTGGTTCCCTGATGGATCAACTGATAGAAGGCGTGTTGGCCGTTTGTGCCCGGCTCTCCCCAGATGATGGGACCTGTCTGGTAATCCACACCGAGCCCGTTTCTACCAACCGATTTGCCGTTACTTTCCATGTTTCCCTGTTGAAAGTAGGCAGGGAATCTGTGCATATATTGATCGTATGGAAGGATGGCTTCCGTATGTGCGCCGAAGAAATTATTGTGCCATACTCCTATCAGGGCAAGGACAACCGGTATGTTCCGGTTTAGTGGCTCGTGGCGGAAGTGCTCATCCATCTCAAAGGCCCCTTGCAGCAGTTCCTCGAAATTTTCGAAACCTATCGTGCAGGCTATGGATAGCCCTATTGCAGACCATAGCGAATAGCGGCCTCCGACCCAGTCCCAGAAACCGAACATGTTTTCAGCATCTATTCCGAATGCCTCAACCTTTTCGCTGTTGGTTGATATGGCAACGAAATGCCTCGGCACGTCTGCCGGCTTTCCTCCCTTGGCAAGAAACCACTGGCGGGCGGAAAGGGCGTTTGTCATTGTCTCCTGGGTTGTGAAGGTCTTTGATGCGATCATGAAGAGGGTGGTTTCAGGGGAGAGGCCCTTAAGGGTTTCTACTAAATGAGTCCCGTCAATGTTGGATACAAAATGAGGGTGAATACCCTTTTTCCAGTATGGCTTGAGGCATTCCGTGACCATAAGAGGGCCCAGATCCGAGCCCCCGATCCCAATGTTTACAATGTCTGTGATCCTTTTCTCCGTGTAGCCGAGCCATAAGCCACCTAAGAGCCTGTCTGCAAAATTTTTCATCCTGGCCAATACGGCCTTTATCTCCGGCATCACGTCACTCTCGTTTACATAGACAGGAGCCCCGCCCCGGTTTCTAAGGGCGGTATGTAGCACAGCCCTTCCCTCTGTCTCGTTTATCGCCTTACCCTTAAACATTTGTTCTATGGCCTCTGGGAGCCCGACTTCCTCTGCAAGGGCTAGGAGAAGACCAAGGGTTTCAGAGGTTATTCTGTTCTTGGAGCAGTCAACCAGAATGTCCTTGAAACGTAACGAAAACCTGTCGAACCTGTCAGGGTCATTGCGGAAGAGATCCAGCATGTGAATTCTTTTAAGAAGCCTTTGGTGTTCCCAAAGTCTCTTCCAGTTTTCAGTTTTTGTGGGATCAACCTTTTTGAGCACGTGAGCCTCCTTGAAGGAAATTGCCTTTCGATGGATAACGGCTTGGATCGGATCAATTTCATGGCGCCCGGATAGTGCCCTAACCCGCTGTCACACCGGGACTGCTATGACAGGGATGCTTGAGTGGCGGAATACCTTTTCAGCTACGCTACCTGAGTCGAACCTCCCGGTCTTTCCCTGCCTTGCTATGATCACGAAATCGGGTTTCTCCTTGTCTATCGCCTTGAGTATCTCGCTTGCCGGGTCTCCTGCTGCAGTATGGCGTATGTAAAGAGGGCACCCGCTCAGGTTGCTGCGGCAGATGTCATCTAGGCGCTCCTCAGCCTTTTCCCTGTGCACTCTTGAAAGGGCTTCGATCTGGGAGAGTTCGAAGTCTCCGTACCAGGCTCCGAAGGGACCAATATCTTCAAGCACATAAAGGACATGCACCTCCGCTCCGTATGCCTGTGCCAGGGAAGAGACAACGGGAAGGGCCTTTTGGGAATTTTCAGAAAGATCGGTAGGCCATAGAATCTTTTTTGTTGCCATAACGCATTCTCCTTTCAATGGGGCATTTCGTTAAACATTTTTTTTGTCAGGCGCTCAGCCACATCGGTGAGCCTTGGTCTCATAAAAAGGTAGTCTTCTATCTCATGGTGGCCGGCCTTCCATACAATTTGTCCTTTTGATACATCAATGAGCTTCAGGGCAAGCCCCACTTTAGCCACTTTTTCATCCGCCTCACGCGTGTAATTCCAGAAATCCACATAAGCTAACAGAAAGGCGTCAACCCTGGCGGTATCGCCTATCTTTCGGGCGAGTTCAGGGTCTGAATAATTCACTGTAGCCATCTTGTTTATATAATCTGAAACTGCGCTCCTCAAGTCCTTGTTGGACGCTATCAGCCTCTTCATGGTTTCGCCCGCGACAACATCTGAAAACCATCCCCTTCCGGCAAGATCTCCGGCAAGGATTTCATCAATCACATCCCTTGCCTCCTCGTAGGATCCGGGATCGGCGGGAAGTATCCCGATCCTCTGTGGATGAAAATCCTTTGCCTCCGGTGACAACTGCGAATAACGCAGGCCTCCGCATGATTGCAGGATCAACAAAGCCGTCAAGATGAAAAATATGTGGGCCTTCTTCATTCAGGTCTCCTCCATTTGGTTTGGAGCGGGGGAACATCTGCCCGCTTAAAATGCAAGATTGGACTCTCGAGATATTTATCATGCAGGACAGTATCCCGCAAGCTCCGCCTCTTAAGTAGTGCCCATCCATAAATAGCTATTTTCAGCGATTTCGGCGTTGGGGTCAAATCTTAATCCTCGAAATACCTCAATGTATATTCCTTCGGTTAAAATTATCGCCCCCCTTGAACTCGACGAAACTATCTCGTTTACGGATTGACACTGAATAACTTCAATAAGCTGATATGACAGAGTATTACCACAGGTAAGATCGAACGCTAATCAATGGATGGGAAGGTCAGCATCCAGCGCGAGGCCCTGGGGCGGTCAGGGAGTTCCCACACCCTGTTATGGAGGGTTGAAAGCTCTTGGGGCCTTCTGAGCAGCAGTATCTTTTCTTCAGGTGCAAGACCTTCCGGCCCGGCTTCAATGGCCTTGTCAATCAGACTACTGAGTTCGGTTGTATCCCTTTTCTTTCTTCCTCCTCGATAGGTCAGTAGAAGTGATGTATGCAGGGCGTGAACAAAAGGATCAACAACGGCCTTAAGAAAGCCTCTTTTTTTGGATATCGGGAAGGGAGAATAGGGCGGAGGAATCCTGAGATTCTCCTCAAGATTTCTCAGTTCCTCAGGCGGCGCTGATTCTTCAGGGGCCAGAAGGAGCTTCCATCTTCTGAAGCGCTCTCCCAGGTCAGGTCCGGAGGTGATGGCAGAGATGATCCCAGAGAAAGTGAGTGGAAATATAACCGGAATCATCCACATAAAGAAGGCGGGGTTAAAAAACGAAAGGAGCAGAGCCCACAAAAGGCCTAACACCATGCCTCCCCAATGGAATCGCAGGGCCGTGGGCAATGGTATGCCCTCCTCCTGCCTGGATTGTGGCATCCAGCCGGCCTTTCTGCCTAAAAGGGTTTGCACGAAGAACTTGCTGTGAAAAAGCATACGGATCGGGGCAAAGAAGGTGGAAAATATCGCCTCAATCAATATGCTTAGGATAAGTCTAAGGTACCCGCCGTAGAGGGCGGCCTGTCCGTTTTTCACAATAAGTAACACGCTTAGGAGTTTGGGCAAAAAAAGTACAACCGCTGTTGAGGCCAGGAGCGTGATTACCCAGTGGGGATACCATACAGGCCAGGAGGGGAAAAGGCTTTTCGTTCCGGTAAAATAAGTCGGCACATTGACGGCCTCAAGTATCGCCTCTGTGGTGCTTAGCAGCAGAAAGACAAACCAGAAGAGCGCAGAGCCGTAACTCATGATCCCATTCATAAACAGTGCCCTGTGGACGGGAAAGACGCCCTTTGAGAATACGAACCTGATGTGCTGAAGGTTTCCCTGACACCACCTTCTTTCTCTTTTGAGTTCATCAAGAAGGGTAGGGGGAGTCTCCTCAAAGCTCCCGTCCAGTTCGTAGGCAAGCCACACGCCGTAACCCGCCCTCCTCATGAGCGCCGATTCGACAAAGTCATGGCTAAGGATGTCGCCTGCAAGAGGGCCTCTTCCCTTCAGCCTCGGAAGGGCGCAGTGTTTCATAAAAGGCTCGGTTCTTATTATGGCGTTGTGGCCCCAGTACTGGGCATCGCCCAGCAGCCAGAAGTGGACGCCGGCGGCGAACATCGGCCCATATAGATGGTTTATAAACTGCTGTATCCTGCCGGTGAGGCTTTGCCTGTTAACTGCGGAGGGAAGGGTCTGGAGTATGCCGATATCAGGCCGCGATTCCATGATTCTTACCATCTTTACCATGGTAGGACCGGCCATTATACTGTCTGCGTCAAAGACTATCATGAAGGGATAATTTTTGCCCCACCGCCGGCAGAAATCAGCCACGTTGCCGCTCTTCCTTTTGGTGTTTGTCCTGCGCTTCCTGTAGAATATTCGGCCGAAGGCTTTCTCGTCGCGGCAGAGATAAAACCATGCTACCTCTTCCTCCACCCATTTGTCAGGGTCGGCGGAGTCACTCAGGATAAAAAAGTCGAAACTTGCCAGATGCCCGGTCTTTGCAAGGGACCTGTAACAGGTTCTTATTCCTGCCATGACCCTGTCAACGTTCTCACCGAAGATAGGTATGACTACCGCCGTCCTGGCAGGAGGTGTGTCCTTTTCCTCGTAGTTGCGCGAGGGAGAGTAGCGATGGTAGCCTAAAAGCATTGCAAAGAGCCCCATTAAGGCAGTCCAGAATCCGATGGAGATCCAGGCGAAAAGGATACCGAAGATGGAAACCAGCATTATTTCAAGGACCGTGCCTCCGCGATGGGGCAGTACCTGCGACATATAATGACTGGTAAGGATGGTGGGAATGATTATAAGGAGGAGCATCATTATCCGTCTTATTTTGGCGGTCTTTTTCCACCCTGGATCATGGGCTTCTGAAGGCTTGTCTGCTGGTTTAGCAGCCAAATCCTCAGGTATCATGACTCCCCGGTTCATAGGCGGAATCGAGGAGATATAGTCTCCTTCTTCGTTTAAAACACCCTTGTCCAGGCCCTCTTCATTGAGGAGGGCTCTAAGAGTGTTCACCGCGACTGGAATTCCGGCTGGTCCTGTCCTTTTCAGGGCCTCCAGGCCTAGTTCCATAGCCTTAAATGGAGGAAGATTGAGTGCCCGCAGGTAAAGAAGCACCCTATCTCTGGCCAGTTGCCAGGCTGACTCCTCCCGTTCTAATGCTTTTTCCTTAATGTTCATGGCTGCAGGTGATAGGTCCAGTTTACTGAAAGGGGATCGGGGATATTGTCGCCTTTTTTTAGGAGAGCGGAGAGCTTTACAACCCTGGATGTGTCAATGAAGGCGCTTTTCAGATCATCTCTTGCATCCAGCATGATCTCAAAGGCGAGCCTCCAGCCGCCGGTCACTTCGTTTTTCATAAGCTGCTTTTCGACAAGCCGCGCGCCTTCACCTACTGAAATCTCGGTTGAAAGCCCTGTGTCGGCAGGAAGCTGATTTATCAGGGCACCTTCGAAATCAACAATAGTCCTCTTGTGCCTGTCGGTTTTTCCCTTTGCGAATCTCGTTGCTACTGCTTCAGCGACGGGAACAGATTTACCCTGATGTTTCATCCATCTCATGATGTAAGAAAATCGCTTGGGCTCCTTTATTGCGTCAGGCTTGGGCGGGATGGGTTTTCCGTCCGGCCCCACCTCAACCTTCTTTGCCGGCACATAGAAGGCGACTATGTTGTCGTTTATCTCCTTTTCGGACGGTATTTCTATAAGTTCCACCTGCCCGTTACCCCACTTGCCTATGGGTTGTATCCACAGGCTCGGCCTCATCTCATATCTGGCCTCAAGATCTTGATAATGATCAAAGACCCCGTCCCTCTGAAGGAGACCGAATCCCTGGAGATTGTTTGCCTTGAAAGTGGAGACTCCCAGACGCCGTTGGTTTGCAAGGGGTCTCCAGATATAATTGCCCTCCGATGTCCTGATTAGAAGTCCGTCAGAGTCATGGACTTCAGGGCGATAATCGCCCGGCATCCCGTTTTCGGTCTCGCCGTATAGAAACATGCTTGTAAGGGGAGCTATTCCAAGCTTTGCGACCTCTTTTCTGAGGAAGATGGTGCAGTCGGCTATAATGACGGTTTCCGGGCCCGGAATGATGACAAACTTATAAGCCCCTGTGCAACTGGGGCTGTTAAGGAGGGCAAATACCGTAAGTTTCTTGGATGAAGCGTTTGGCTTGACAATCCAATACTCTTGAAAAAAGGGGAACTCCTCTCCTGATGGAAGCGCGGTATCAAGCGCTATGCCTCTTGCTGAGAGCCCGTATTGAATTCCCTTTCCTACCGCCCTGAAATAGCTGGCTCCGAGAAAGACCGCCACTTCATCCTTGTAGTCTGGTTTATTAAGGGGATAATGGATCCTGAATCCGGCAAAAGAGAGCTTGGCAGATGCCACTTTCTGCTGGAAGTCGTTTTCTCCATAGCTGAAAAGATCGGGGGAAAACGGAAGTTCTCTGACTCCATCCTCAGTAACCAGATTAATAATGACCATCTTGTTATAAAAAAGACCGGGATGGAAAAATTGCAATTCAAAGGGAAGTTCTTCTTCCCTCCACTGGGACTTCTCAGGTCTGAACCTTATTTCCCTCCACTGGTCGTAGCTTACCTTGAGTAGAAAATCCGGAACTCCGCCTGCTGTGTCCTGAAATGGCTTGGCCGCGAGGGACCTTGCCTTCGACTCCACATCGGGGAGATCAAAGGGCGCCTGGATTTCGCTTTCCCAGAACTCCTCCACCGTAGGGTCCATTCCGTCCAAGGCAGCAAGGGCCTGCCCAAGAGGCAGAATCATGGCTGCCCCGGCAAGCAAGAACGAAAACAATGCGGATATCTTCAACCGACGCCTTGGCCGCAAAGGCCGAATCATACGTCTCCTCCTGGTTTTGACCATGGGAAAATGCAACCAAAGAAAAAAATCAGCTCAGTCAACCTAAATCTTGCCAATCTAATCAAATGAGGTAATTTCAGAATTCTGAGACTAAACCCGATATAATTTCACAATAATTGCTAAAAAGCAAATATGTTGTTGAAAAAGCAAATAAAGTGTTCCAATATCCTCTTGATTTCACAAAATAAATATGAGGAGGATAACATGAGCACCCTCTCTGACATCTGGAATACCATACAAAAGAACCCTTTTTCCACTGCACCTCTTGGGCCATACAGATTTGAGCACCACGCAAAATTACTTAGAGTCCATCCGGTAATGAGATAGTTTAGTCTAGGTCAAGGCGGGCGATAATTTTAACCACAGGAATACATTGACGTATTTCAAGGATTAAAATTTGAGCCCAACGCCGAAATCTTTGAAAATAGCCATTCACGGATGGGCACTACTTACAGCTTTTGCCATAATCTTTAGCCAGATTTAAGCCAGGCAGAAAAAAAGCCGTCCGGAAAAATTCCCGAGGCGGCTTATTTCATTAGTGGCGCGCCCAGCAGGATTCGAACCTGCGACCTTCGGATTCGTAGTCCGGCACTCTATCCAACTGAGCTATGGGCGCGTAGTGACGGGTTATTGTTTCTAGCAGAAAAGGCGGAGAAAAGCAACTTCACTTTTTTTGGGGCTTTCTTCAAGAATTAGAGTAGCGGGCCGTAGGGAAAAACCAGTTTGCTATTCTCATCGTAAAGAAGTGGGGCCTCAAGGTTGAAGGGTATCCCAGGCGGTAGAAAAACCGTGTGTGATCATGCCGGTTTTATGCCGTATCTTTCAATTACCTTTTCTATGATCGAGGTTGTTGAAAAGCCCGTGGCAAAATGGATTCTTTCAACCCTTCCTCCTGAATTCCTGACCACATCGGCTCCCACTATCTTCTCTTCCGGCCAGTCGGCTCCCTTGACAAGGACATCTGGGAGAAGTTCCTTTATTACCTCGAGGGGGGTATCTTCTTGAAAGATGACGACTGTGCCTACCGATTGTAGTGACGCTACTAGCTCGGCACGGCTTTCTTCATTCAGAATGGGTCTTTTGGGGCCTTTTATGGACCTGACCGAGTTGTCGCTGTTAACGGCCACAATCAGGTGATCTCCAAGACCGGCTGCTTCTTCAAGGTATCTTGCGTGGCCCGGATGGAGGATGTCAAAGCATCCGTTCGTAAAGACAACTGTCTTTCCGCTCTTTCCAAGCTGTAAGCGGAGGCGTTTTGTTTCAAAAAGCCCTCTGATCTTTGATCTGTATGAGGCCATAAGAGAAACTTCCTTTCTCCATGCTGATGCAATGAATTCCTGACTCGGTAAGACGAGTGTCTCAGGCTAAAGAGCCGCCTTGGCCAGAGTAAGGCAGAATACCTCTGAGGCCCCTGCCGCCATGAGGGCCTTGGCGCATTCATTGAGGGTGGTTCCTGTAGTTGCCACATCATCAATGAGGAGGATTATTCGGCCTTTACACTTCTCCCTTGCAACCACCTCAAATGCCTCTTTGACATTTTCGTGCCTTTCTTTCATTCCGAGGGCCATCTGAGGAGAGGTGTGCCGTATTCTTCTAAGGGAGAGATAATCGAGTTCCAGATTTAGCGCACCAGCCACCTGTCTTGCAAGAAGAAGACTCTGGTTGAAGCCTCTCTCCCTGAGCCTCTTGGAGTGGAGGGGGACCGGCATTGTGATCAACCCGCCCTTACATGTAATCCATGTCTTGGCCAATGAGGCCATGAATGGGCCGAGGGATTTAGCAAGATGGGTTTTTTTACCGTATTTCAACTGGTGAATCGCGTCGGCAATCAAGCCTTCATAGATAAACGGAGCGGCGGCCTCCTTATAGACGGGCCTGTTATCTGCGCAAGCCCCGCAAAGATGGTTTTCGTCAATGTTTCCCTTCATTGGTACCCAGCAGACGGTGCAATGCGGCGAGGTTACGGGCTTAAAGGATGACACGCACTCGGAGCAAAAATCAGTGCCCTCATAACTGCTTAATTTGGAATCAATAAAGCGATCACACAAAGGACAGCGGGGGGGAAATATAAGGTCAAGAAACGCCTTCTTGAAGCCTACTTTTTGAGGCATATCCTTTCCCATTCCCTTAGAAATTCATCATGAGAGCAATCAGGCCGGATTCCTGGGCAGGCCTCTTTTGCAGCCTCAAAGGTATCGGGATCTTTCAGGTTAGCTGGGAAAAACGGCCAAAGTTCGCAGCGCACAGGCTTAACGGGATGTATCGTGCAGCTTTTTTCCGGGTCGTAGAAAAGGCAGGCCCCATCGGGTGATGTCTTAATATACGTCCGGCCGTTTCGCAGTTCGCAGCATTGAAGGATGAATTCATCCTTCGGTATTCCTAAAAACGAGGAGATCCTCTCGCCTTCTCCCTGTACAAGAAAGATGCCGCCTTCCCCTTTGCAGCATTGCCCGCATAACTTGCAATCAAAAATCATTCAGTATCCACCTGGATCGTTTTTCTCTTATGACTTCACGGATTGAATCACATTATCGAGGTTCCAGTCAACAGTCTGCCCCATCCATAGTATTTATTCCGGGGTCTTATTTGTCATGATGCCGTGTGGCGATGCAAAAGTCGAATTCCTTAAAATTACTTGATGGGTAATTCCTGATGGCCATGCCCTTGATGGGCGCGACTAAAGATAGAAATTCGCCTTGATTTATTTACCGTGAAAATACACCCCCCATCCCGACCCTCTCCCGCGCAGAGGGGGAGGGAAATCCTCGACCTCGCAAAGTGTAAAGCCGCAGGAGGATTTTCATTAGCGGGGGCGACAAAATATTTCTGTCATGAGTGTTTACTTAGAAAAAGCGGGGATGGGGTGATTTTCATATAAAAATCTGCTGAGAATGGGCGTGAGGCTTAGGTTCAGGCGGGCGGCCTCGGCCAGGGCTTTCCGCAGGAGGTGGCCGGAGGCGGTTATCCATGGAAGGCTTCCCAAAAAGGGTGTCTTGCAGAAGCTTGTGATCATTTCAGCGTTGGTGAGGATCGAGGTATCAAAAGGGCCTTCCGGCCCTGATGCGCAGAAGATGAATCCCGCGACCTCGATTCTCCGGTCCATGAGGGCCTTGATGGTCAAGAGGGTATGATTCACGGTTCCCAGCCCGGGTCTTGCCACTACCAGAACGGGCAGGGACAGGGAGGCCATAAGGTCTAGAAGGGTGGTTCCCGACGTAATGGGGACCATGATGCCTCCTATTCCTTCAATGATGGTGAAGCGGCTTTTTTTTAAAGTGCTTCTTATAAAGGCCTTTACGCGGCGCAGGGATATGGTCACCCCTTCTGAGGAGGCTGCGGCTAGCGGAGCAAGGGGTTCCGTAAGGCAGAGATGTGTCATGGATTTTACTGGATTTGAAAAGCCTAGGGACTCCTTTACGAAGATGGCGTCGGGGCTTGCCCGCCGGCCCAGGTATTCTACGGCCCCTGTTGCGATAGGTTTTATATAGGATGCATTAATCCCCGACTCCAGCAGGGCTGCCAGCAGTACGGCGCTCACAAAGGTTTTTCCTACATTAGTGTCGGTTCCCGTTATAAATAAGCCTGATGTCTTTGGCATTCCATCGCCTCTCTTGCAAGACAAAGTGCTTCCACCGCTTGATCGAGTTCTTCTATGCGATGGCTTGCCGTTACAGTCAGCCGCAGCCGGCTGGAGCCCTTTGGTACCGTAGGAGGTCGCACTGCCGGGGCAAGCACCCCGTTTTCGAGGAGGGCTGCTGCCATGGCCAAGGCGTCCCCCGCATCCCCGATCAGGATGGGGATGATGGGGCCCGAAGCGGATGTGGTCTCAAAACCCTCTTCCATGAGCCTTTCCCGGAAATGGCCGCACAGGGCCTCTAGCCTTTCTCTTCGCTCCGGCTCTTCCCCTATAACCCGAAGCGACTCTCTTGCGGCGGCAATCTGGCTGGGTGGCGGGGCCGTGGTGTAGATAAAGGGGCGAGCATTGTTAACAAGGCTGTTGATCACCTCGGAACAAGCGGCCACAAAACCTCCCGTACCTCCAAGTGCCTTGCTGAAGGTCCCGATGAGGACCAGTTCCGGGCAGGGTGAAAGCCCCATCTCTTCCCAGGTTCCTCTGCCGCCTGGACCCCGGACGCCGACGGCGTGGGCGTCATCCACCATCAGGATGGCCTTGTGAATGCGGGCTGCCTCCAGGAGGTCAGGTAATGGGGCCTCATCACCGTCCATGGAAAAGACCCCTTCGGTTACCAGTAGCTTAAGGCAATCGCGGGGGGCCTTGGAAAGGAGGTCAAGGGCAGCCTCTGCGTCGCGGTGTGGGTAAACTTTTACTGCGGCTCGGGAGAGCCTGCAGGCGTCTATGATACTGGCATGGTTGAACTCGTCGCTGACTATATAGTCCCCCGGTCGCGCTAGTCCCGTGACGGCACCCAGGTTCGCCATGTAGCCGGTATTAAAGAAAAGCGCCGCCTCCGAGCGAGCAAAGCGGGCGATCTCTTCCTCAATGATACTGTGGATACAATGGGTTCCGCAGATGAGGCGGCTTGAGCCTGTTCCGGTACCAAATGCTTCCACTGCCCTGAGCGCGGCCTCCTTGAGTCGCGGGTGGCCGGTCAAACCCAGGTAATCATTGCCCGCCATCAAGAGCAAACGCCTGCCTTCCACCATAACCCATGTGCCTTCGAAGGACTTGATTGGAACAAGCCTTCGCTCAAGTCCCATGGAACGTATGTCAGCAAGCCTCCTGATGAGGATGTCAGAGGCGCCGTAGTTACTCACAAGTTCACCTCCCGGTCACCTCGCTGATGGATTCCGCTACCGCGGCCACCAGATGGTCTATCTCCTGGGCGGTGCTTGACAGAGGAGGCATCAGTACCAGCGTATCTCCCAGGGGACGGATTATTACTCCTCGGGCCCGGCAGGCCATTATCACCCTGTGTCCCATGCGCAGGCCTGGATCATAAGGGATGTCCCTTTCTTTATCCGCCACGATCTCGACTCCTGCCATCAAACCGAGCTGACGCACTTCGACGACGTGGGGCAGATCGGCCAGGGCCGCCACGGCCTCGTTAAATCTTGTGATAAGGGCATCAAGCCCCTGTGGAAGATGCTCGCTCTCCATCAGTTTCAGATTCGCTATGGCCGCAGCGCAGGCAAGGGGGTTTCCGCTGTAGGTGTGGCCGTGGAAGAAGGTCTTGAACTCGTCAAATTCCCCCAGAAATGCCTCATATACTTTCTCTGAAGTAATTGTGGCGGCCAGGGGGAGAACCCCTCCGGAAAGGCCTTTTCCTACGGCCATAATATCAGGCGTTATCCCTTCTTTTTGGCAGGCGAACATGGAACCCGTGCGGCCGAAGCCTGTGGCCACCTCATCGGCGATAAAAAGAACCCCGTGTTTGCGGCATATATCCCATATCTTCTTTAGATATCCGGCCGGCTGCACAATGATGCCTGCGGCTCCCTGCACCAGGGGTTCAACGATGAGGGCGCAAATCCGGAATTCATCCCTGCGAAGTAGTTCTTCAAGGGTCTCGGCGCAGGCAAGACCGCAGGCGGGATGGCGCAGATGCAGGGCACAGTGCCTGCAGTGGGGCTGGGGAAGCCGATGCACCGCGAAGAGCAAGGGTTCGTAGGTCTTATGAAAGAGGGATATGCCTCCAACGCTCACTGCCCCCAGTGTGTCTCCGTGATACGCTCCCTCAAGGGCCACGAATGCCTTCTTTTCCGTGTTCCCTGTCTGTCTTTGGAATTGAAAGGCCATCTTTAGTGCTATTTCCACCGCAGTGGACCCGCTTTCGGAGTAAAAGACCCTTGTGAGGCCGGGAGGGGATATGGAGATGAGCATGGAGGCTAGCTCCACTGCCGGAGGATGGGAGAGCCCCAAAAGGGTTGAATGATCAAGAAGCTCCAACTGGCTTGACAGGGCCTGGACTATCTCCGGATGGTTATGTCCGTGTACCGTGACCCAGAGGGAACTCACTCCGTCGAAATAGCGTCGTCCCAGGGTGTCAATAAGCCAGTTCCCCTCCGCCTTCTCGATGATAAGGGGCGGTTCCCGCTCCCAGAGTTTCATCTGTGTGAAGGGATGCCAGAGATGGCTGATATCCATTCTGAGAAGGCGCTCGTGACGATCCATAAAAAACCTCCTAAAGGGCCTCTACGCGCTTTAGGCCAAGGGAGCTTATGTCTTCAAGCTCTTCAGCCGGGCTGGGGCCGCTGGTGGTAAGATAATTTCCGATCATGGTAGCAGAGGCTCCGGCAAGGTACATAAAGGGGGAAAGACGGCCCAGCACCTGGTGGCGTCCCCCACAGGTGCGCAGACGCGCCCCCGGGATGAGCAGGCTAAAGACCCCCACCGCACCTAAGGCTTCAAGTGCGGTAATGGGCCTTTTGTTTGCCAGAGGCGTTCCGGGTATGGGGGTAAGAAAGTTGAGGGGAACGCTCTCCGGGGAAAGACGCGCAAGGGTCTCGGCCAGTTCCAGCCGTTCCCGTGGGGATTCTCCCATGCCCACTATACCTCCAACGCAGACTTCAAGACCGGCTTGCCTTGCCGTGAGGACGGTCTGCATCCTTTCTTCAAAGGTATGGGTGGTGCAGATGCTTGGAAAGAAGCTCTCGGAGGCCTCCAGATTGTGATGGTATCTAATCAGGCCCGCGTCAACAAGCCGCCTGGCCTGCCGGTCGGTCAGCAGACCGAGTGAGGCGCAGGGGTTAATGATATTTTCCCGTCGCATCCTCTCCACCGCACGGCAGATGGTGTCCAGTTCGGTCCCGGTAGGGCATCCCCTTCCGCTTGTTACTATACCAAAGCGCACTGCCCCGTCATCGGCCGCCTTCCGCGCCAGGGAGACGATCGTTTCCGCTTCCATCATGGGATATGCCTTTACATGCGTGGGGTAACGAGCGCTCTGTGCGCAGTACGCGCAGTCTTCGGAGCAGCGGCCGGATCTGGCATTGACTATTGCGCAAAACTCGATTCCGTCTCCGAAAAGGGAGTGGCGCTTCATGGTGGCTAGATGGAAAAGACCTGTTAAATCAGTTAGCTTTGATGGTGAAAGGCACTTGATAAACCCGTCTTGCGCCTCGAAATCCCTCGGTATGGATAGCGGCTTCAAGGCATCGCCGGAAGATATGCCCACGATCAATCCTCCTTCATTGTCAACCTAGTTATTATAATGAGCGACAATGTAGCAGGCAATTTGTGCTATTGCAAGCCTCTATTGGCGGGAAATCAAGTCAGAAAGAAATGGACAAAACCTTCAGTAATCTATTTTCGCTCTGACGGTTTTACGGGCTGAATCATATCATCGAGCTTCCAGTCAACCTTGAGCCTCAGCCTTTGATCGGTTTTCTTGTCTTTGTATATGAGATGGCCCTGTTCGACTCCGAAGCGGAAAATATCCCTGGTCACTCTTACGTCCTGTTTGCAGTAGGCGATGAGCTTTTCGAATTCCTTGTTCCTGAACCACTCCACGGCCTTAATCCCGTCTGCAAGCTTTTCCTGGCTGAGTGTTTCCCTGGCCAGATGATCCAGCGTGATACGGAATCCAAGCCTTCTATGGATATCCTCAAGGATATCGAAGGTTGGAATTGATGAGAGATCCTTTGTGCTGTAAGCGTTCAGCACCTTGTAATCAAAGCCTTTGATGTTGAAACCGATGACGAGATCTGCTTTGTCAAGCAGGGACATGAGTTCATCAGTGTCCTTCTCGAAAAAGACCCTGAAGTCATTTTCAACGCTGTCAAATACTACTGCCACCGAGACTCTCATGAGATGAGCTTTTCGCCATCCTCCCACCTCCTGGGCAAGCCTCTGGGTCTCGATGTCGAGAAATATTAGCCTGCGGGCATCAGACTCAGCTTCAGTCGCCGACTCAGGCCCTGCCTGGGCATCTGTATCATCAGGGCTGGAGGCGGTGGCGAGTTCTTCAAGCGATATTTCCCCAAGCAGTCCCTTAAGCACCATCATGGCAGCCCTCTTGTCCAGGGGCTTATTGCCCGCTCCGCATTTAGGGGAATGAATGCAGGAGGGGCATCCGTTTTCGCATTCGCAGGAGCGAAGTAATGCGAGGGTCTTTCCGAGAAGTTCCTCGATCACTTCAAAGCCTCTCTGGGCAAGGCCGATTCCTCCGGGATAAGCGTCATATATGAATATGGCACCTTTTCCCACTTGTGGATGGTGGGGAAAACAAATGCCTCCTATATCGTTTCTGTCACAAAGTGCAAAGAGGGGAAAAAGGCTTATGGCCGCATGTTCAACCGCGTGTATCCCGCCCATGAAATGAAGCTCTTTTTTCTCGATATATCTTCTCAGGTTATCCTCTATCTCAATCCAGAGGCCGACCGTCTCAAAGCTTCTTGGTGGAAGCGAAAGGGGAAAGACGCCCATAAGTTCCTGGCCGGGGAGGGCCCTTTTTTCATAGGATAGTATCCTTTCCGTTACCTTTAGCTGCCCCATCCTTACAAGAAACTGTGCCCTTGGTCTGCTCCTCTGAACCTTGAGTATCTCAGTCTCCTTTTCCCCCAGTGCCCGGGTAAAGTAATCACAGCGGCTGCGGCCTACCAGTATGTCCTTTTCTTCCAGGAGCAGCTTTTCCACCACAAACTGTTTTGCATGGTGGAGGTAAACGGCTCCTGGATGGCATTCCTTGAAGGCCCTCATGCCGTCGGCAGTGCCTATGGCCTCTCCTGTTGATTTGTCGAAGATGGTGTAGGTGTCTCCGGTTGAGCGGATATCCACCTGGAGGTGGGGGTTTTTCTTTGTAGCGAACCAGGCCGGAGGGTCATCGGCGCTCCTTGCAAGCTCCCCTTTTTTTTCAAGCTGCTCCAGATGGACCAGCAGGTCCCGGGGCCAGAAAAGGCTGTCCTCTTCCGTGATGGGGTTTTCGGCCGCGGCGCAGGGAAGGTGCGCTTCAAGGACATAAGGATTTGCCGGGTCTATGACGGCGGCTTCGCAGGGCCTTCCGAAGAACTCCTCCGGGTGATGCATGAAGTACTGATCAAGGGCGTCGGGCTTTGCAATCAAAATAGTCATGGACTCACGGCCCGCCCTTCCGACGCGTCCGCTCCTCTGCCATGTGTTGATAACCGTGCCTGGATATCCTACCAGGATGCATACATCGAGGAGCCCTATGTCTATCCCCATCTCAAGGGCGCTTGTGGATATGACGCCAAGAAGGTCTCCTGAAACGAGATTTCTTTCTATGATACGCCTCTCCTCAGGCATAAAGCCCGCCCTGTAAGAACTTATCCGCCTTTTGAGCTGCGGGGCCATGCGCTCGGCCCACACGTGCATAAGCTCCGTGACCTTGCGGGACTGCGTAAAGGCTATGGTTCTGAAGCCTGCCTTTACGCATTTAAGAAAAAGAGAGGCAGCGGTGAAGTTGGGGCTTCCGACCGGATTTAAGAAGAGAAAATGCCTTCCGGCCATGGGGCCACCGGATGAATCCACCACCTTGACCTGTTCCTGGATCAATGCCTCCCCGAACTGGGCGGGGTTGCTTACGGTAGCGGAAAGCATAACAAAGCGCGGATGAGTTCCGTAAAGCCTGCAAAGCCTCTTGAGCCGGAGGATCGTCTGGTTCACGTGGGAGCCGAAGATGCCTCTGTAGGTATGAACCTCGTCTAAAACCACAAGGGTAAGATTTTTCAAAAGCTCCTCCCACCCTTTGTGGTAAGCGAGAATCCCCCTGTGCAGCATGTCGGGGTTCGTTATGAGGATGTTGGGCACAAACTGCCGGATCTTTTTTCGCCGGGAGGGCGATGTGTCTCCGTCATAGATATCGGCAGAGATCGGATACTTGCCTGAGGCCTTGAGCCAGGGTGAAAGAGCCTTAAACTGGTCCTGGGCCAGTGCCTTGAGGGGAAAGATATACAAGGCCCTGTTTGAACCGTTGCCTCTTAGTACCTCTTCAAAAAACGATATGTTGTAGATGAGGGATTTGCCGCTTGCAGTGGGAGTGGCCACCAGGACGTTATTGCCTGCCCTTAGAAGGTCAACGGCCTCTGCCTGATGGCTGTAAAGATTCTCAGCGCCCAGTTTTGAAAGGGTGGAGGAGATAAGAGGATGGAGACCGGGAAGAGATTCGAACACGGCCTCATGTGACGGGATATTTCTCTGGAAGACAAGGCTTTTCCCTATGTCTTTATCGTTTTTGAGTTCTTCAATGAAACGGCTTAGATGCAATGCGAGGGGTGCCCCCTGAATTATTTTTACGTTGAGGCATGGTATCAGGGCTTCTTCCCGGCAAACTTTTTCGCCATGGCATCCCGGAGTTCTTCCGGAGGCAGCTTCTTGCCGGCGGTCTCAGCCTCTACCGCCTTTTTTCGGGCACCTCTCAAGATATCGCTCATGAAGGTGTCCTTTTCGCTGCTCCACGCGCTCCAGCCCTCCACTCCTATGTATTCGTTGTAGGAAGTCGAGTAATAGGGATCGTAGATTCTTACGCCCTTTTCATCGTCATACTCATAGGTTACAAATTTGCCGTCAAAGAGCGTGAAATCTTTTTCAGACAGTCCCATGCCTCTTAAAATCGCCTTGTGCTGATCGTTTATCTCCATCTCTTTATTCTTCCGTCAGTGCCAGTTTTTGCTTGGCCGTATCCAGTTCAGTGTGACTTTTCTCCCACTTATCCATAAGGTCTTCAGCCCTGTCTCTGAGCAGGTTATATTCGGTAAGGAGTGGTACGGCCCTATTCTTATCCTTGAAAACATCCGGATCCGCAAGAAGTTTTTCAACCTCCTTTTTCCTGGTCTCACACTCTTCCATATCCTTTTCGATTCTCTCAAGGCAGGAGGTGATAGGGCCTATTATGCCCTGAACGGCCTTTCTTCTTTCGGCCCTTTCCCGCTTCTGCTCCTTTTTGTTCTCTCTCTTTTGTCCCTGATCGCCGGCCTCTTGAGGCCTGTTTTCCCTGTGCTGCTGCGGTCTTTTTTGAAGCTCCTCAAGTCGTTTCAGATGATCGTAATACTCGTCAAGGTTGCCTGGATATTCCGCGATCCGCCCTTCTTTTATCTCCCATATCTTTGTCGCAAGACGATTTACGAACGACTGGTTATGAGAGACGAAAAGAAGCGTCCCCTCGTATCTGAGCAGGGCATCTATGAGTTTCTCAGAGGATATGAGATCGAGATGGTTGGTGGGCTCATCCATTACCATAAAATTTCCCGGTTTAACAAGGAGCTTTGCCAGAGATACCCTCGCCTTCTCCCCTCCCGATAGCACGCCCACAGGCTTTTCCACCTGCTCGCCGGAAAACAGAAAAGCGCCGCACAGAGATCTTATGAAGCTGAGGGGGGCATCCGGGATAACCTGATAAATCTCCTCTATTATCTTTTTGTTGGGGTCAAGTGCCTCTGATTGATGCTGGGCGAAGTAGCCCATGGTTACTCCGTGACCCAGAACGACGCTTCCCTCATCAGGGGCAATTTCCCCCGCGATGATCTTAAGAAGCGTCGTTTTGCCGGCGCCGTTCGGGCCCACAATGGCGACCCGCTCCTGCCTTAAAACGTTCATCTCGATGTCGCGGTAGAGGACCTTTGGCCCGAAGGCCTTTGAAATCCCCTTGAATGTGGCCACAACTCTCCCGCTTTGAGGAACAGGGGGAAAGGAAAAGTTCAACGTCTTTTCCTTGCGATGAGTCTCTACAAATTCCATCTTTTTTACGAGCTTAATCTTGCTCTGTGCCTGTCTTGCCTTGGAAGATTTGGATTTGAATCGTTCGATGAATCTCTGAGCCTCCTTTAATTTCTGCTCCTGGTTTGCTGCCCTTGCCTCAAGTGCCCTTTCCTCCTCTTCTCTTGCCCTGATATACTGGTCATAGTTTCCGGTGTGAAACCTCAGTCCTTCCGGCTCAAATCCTATTATCCGCTTGACCTGGCTGTTTAAAAACCTCCTGTCGTGGGAGACAAGCATTATGGCACCCTTGAACTCCTTTAGATATTGTTCAAGCCACCTTACGGAGGGGATGTCCAGATGATTTGTGGGTTCATCCATAAGCAGAAGGTCCGGCTTCTGGTGAAGAAGACTTGCAAGAGCGGCGCGGGTCTTCCAACCTCCGCTCAGGGATGATATGGGTGAGGGAAAATCATCCTGACTGAATCCGAGCCCTACAAGTATCTTTTCAGCCTGGTGTCTGGGATACTGCTGGTCAAGGAACTGCAGGCTCTGATGCAGCTCGGCCAGTTTATGAGCAATTATTGCCTGCTCCCGGGGATCGTCTTCTTGCTCAAGGAGGTCCTGTGTTCTTTCAGCTTCATCTCTCAGGGAAACGAGGTCGGGGACCGAGTTTACAACCGCTTCAAGCAGGGTTCCCTTTAGCCCTTCCTGCACGTCCTGGGGTAGATAGCCTATGCGGATACCTTTGGATATCCTAACCTCCCCCTTATCCGGTTCCATCTCACCGGTTATCAGCCTGAGGATTGTGGTCTTACCCGCCCCGTTGGGGCCTACAAGCCCTATTCGGTCTCCCGGGTCTATCTGTATCCCCACGTCCTGGAAAAGGTCTTTTTCAGGAAAAAATACTGCTGCTTTGATTATTGAAACAAGACTCACCTGAACGCAAATCCTCCGACGCCCTTTGCTTGTGTCCATCCATAAATGGCTATTTTCATCGTCGTTGGGCTCAAATTTTAGTCCTCGAAATACGTCAATGTATTCCTTTGGTTAAAATTATCGCCAGCCTTGAACTCGACGAAACTATCTCATTTCCGGATGGACACTAGATAAACTTATCTCATTTCCGGATGGACACACGCTTGCTCTTATATGAAAATAAATATCCATAGCGGCGTAAGCCGATATCAAGTCATTTTTCAGGCCTTTGCCGTAATAACGGCCCCGTAATGAAGGCCCGGATTCCGGCCTGCGCCGGAACTACATTCGGCATTTTCATCCTTCTTTGTGCCCCTTTCGGGGCATGAGGGTTACTATAGTGCACAATGATGAATTTGCAAATATGCACGTCCGACTCCCTTGCGAAACCTCTTTTTAACTGATAGCATGGAGCCGAATCATCTCGTGAATTTCTTTGTAAGTTATTTTCCTTGATTGGAGGGACTGCCATGGAGACGGTTAATAAGACGATAGCTCAAGTTTTTGCCGGCGTGGTCCAAAAAAATCCAAATAACGACGCACTCATCCACGTTGAGGCCGGAGCCAGATATAATTACGCCCTCCTTGCCTGGGAGGTCGAAAGGGCGGCAAAGGGCTTTCTAAAGCTCGGCATAACCCATGGACAAGCAGTTGCAATTTGGGCGCCTAACATACCTGAGTGGATAATATCGCTCCTTGCGCTTGCAAAGATAGGGGCTGTAGCCGTCCCTGTTGATCCGGGAGCGTCGGTTGAAGACCTCTCCTTTGTTCTGGCTGATTCTCGGTGTACCGCGGTAGTTACCGCCAGGGGCCCTGAGGATGAGGAGATGGTTCAAGGCGTGCTGGAGGCAAAGGAGTCGGCCCCTGATCTAACAAGCATAATAGTAGTGGCCGATAAGACGGATCCGGAGGCCATGGTCTGGTCGGAATTCACCGCACTGGGAACTGAGATTGATCAGACGAGTCTTGAAAGCGCCGCGGCATTGATGCGGCCTGAAGAGCCTGCGGCCATAATGTACACATCGGGGACCACGGGGAGGCCGAAGGGTGTAGTGCTTGATCACCTCGGGCTTGTGAATAAATCCGTATATTCCGCCCAGAGACAGCGTTTTGGAAAAGAGGATCGCTTCTGCCTTTTCTTTCCCCTGTATCATATGTTCGGAAACACCTGCATTGCGTTAACAGGCCTTTTAAGCGGAAGCGCGCTTATTATGCCCTCGCGCGTCTTCAGACCGGAGGCTGCGCTTGAGTCCATGAAAAGACAACAGTGCACTGCAGTTTTCGGTTCTCCCAGCATGTTCAGCGCCCTCTTGGACAACCCCTTATCCGGCCAAAAGGTATGGAAGACGGTAAAGAAGGGCACCATAGGAGGAGCCCCCTGCCCGGTTGAACTCATGAAGAGGATAGTCATAGAAATGGGGGTCTCAGGTCTTGTGGCCGCTTGGGGAATCACAGAGGCTTCATCCTGGATTACAATGACCGATCCTGACGACCCGATCGAGATGAGGGTAGGGACCATTGGAAAGGCCCTGCCGTGCAGTGAGGTAAAGATCGCAGATCCGAGGAGCGGAGAGGACCTCCCTATAAATACCCAGGGAGAACTCTGCACAAGGGGCTTCCTGATGAAGAGTTATCACGGGATGCCTGCCGCCACGGCGGCAGCCATTGATAGAGAGGGATGGTTTCATACGGGAGACCTGGGAGAAATTGATGATCAGGGCTATGTGAGGATTACAGGAAGGCTTAAGGACGTTATAAAGAGAAACGGCGTCGAGATATTTCCTGTTGAGGTAGAGGAGATTCTCTACGGCCATTCGAAGGTATCAGAGGTTCAGGTATTCGGTTTCCCTGATCCCGAATCGGGTCAGGAGGTGGCCGCATGGATAAAGGCAAGGGAAGGATCAGGACTGACAATGGAGGAGATCAGGGAATTTGCGCGTAAGCATGTGCCGGCGGAAAAGGCGCCTCATTTCTTCAAGATAGTATCCGGATATCCTACCACCAGAAGCGGAAAGGTTCAAAAATTCAAGCTTTCAGAGCTTGCGGCGATTGAATACGGTCGTAAAGATAACGGTGCTCAGCCATTATACACCTGTTCATGACCACCCGAATGCCCCTGGCCCCTGCCTTCTGCGCCGATTGCTCGTGCGCTATGCCAAGCTGCATCCATATCACCTTCACTGCCTTTTCTATCGCCTCATCTACAACGGGCGGGACCCTCGAGGTATTGATGAAGAGGTTTGCCATGTCAACCTTAAAGGGAATGTCACTGAGGCTCTTGTAGCACTTCCTGCCGAGTATCTCTTTTTGCCCGGGATTGACCGGAACAACATCATATCCCTTTGATATCAGGTAGGCTGCGACTCTGTTGCTGTCCCTTTCAGGCTTGGGAGAAAGGCCGACCACGGCTATCACTTTGCATTCATTAAGGATATCAGCTATATCATCAGATTCCTGAGAAGCAGAGGGGATCGAGCCCTCTTTTTGTTCCAGAAAACAGCCCTTATGCCCGTTCATGATCTGCCCGTTACCTTTAACTTGTGCCCATTAGTAAATGGCTATTTTCACCGATTTCGGCGTTGGGCTCAAATTTTAATCCTCGAAATACGTCAATGTATTCCTGTGGTTAAAATTATCGCCCGCCTTGAACTCGACGAAACTATCTCACTACCGGATGGACACTAACTTATTGCCTTTGTGATCTGATCTGCCTTTTCCTTTATTTTGATCGCCTTCTTAAGCCCGGGCACCTGTTCGAGCAGTTTTCCGGCCATCCGGCTTTCAATGGATGGTGAATCCTTCAACCCTTCAGGTTTAGTATTCTTTTCTTGAGTCTCAGGCAGGGGGGCGGATTCTTTCTTGATCTCCTTCTTCACGTTCTTGAATTCCCGTATGGCTCCGCCAAGGCCCTTTCCTATCTCAGGAAGACGCCTCGCTCCAAACACAAGGAGTACCAGGAGTGCTATTATTGCCAGTTCCGATCCGCCTAATCCGAACATCGCTTTTCTCCTTCCAGAGATCAGTTAACAGGCCGTTAAAACACGCCCATCTGCAAAGTATTGTTCATCCCCCCGTCATTGCGACATTTTTACCGTGAAAATACACCCCCCACCCCGACCCTCCCCCGCGCGGGGGGAGGGAAATCCTCGACCTCGCAAAGTGTAAAGCCGCAGGAGGATTTTCATTAGCGGGGGCGACAAAATATTTCTGTCATGAGCGTTTACATGTACGCCTCATTCCTCGGGCAGCTTGCATCGGGCGTTTTTCCTCAGCCTGTAAGCATCGGTTTTTCATCACGTTGCTAGAGGGCTGAATACTGAACAGCCGGCTCTTTTTCCGACCGTTCCTCTATCAATCCAATATGATAGGCCTTGAGATCCATAGCATTGAACCGCGATATCACCTCAGAGAGGTCTTTATCTCTGACGACGATTATAAGGCCAAGGCCGTTATTAAAGGTACGTAGCATCTCCTCATCCGAGATATTTCCTCCATCCCGCAGCATTGCAAAGACGGCGGGAGGGGTCCAGCTCTTCAGATTTATGACTGCCTTACATCTCTTGGGCAGGATTCGCGGAATATTGTCGGTGAAACCGCCTCCGGTTATATGGGATATACCGAATATCTTAAAGGCCCTCCTGACGGCCGTGACCGCCTTTACATATATCCTGGTGGGCTCCAGAAGTTCTTCTCCGAGAGTTCTGCCTAATTCGGGCACAAAATCCTTGATGGAAAGCTTCATTTCATCAAAAAATACCTTTCGCACGAGGGAATAGCCGTTACTGTGGAGTCCGCTGGATGCTATTCCTATGAGCTGGTGTCCCACTGCGATTTCCGAGCCGTCAAGAAGTTCGGAGTTGTCGGCCAATCCCACCACGAAACCGGCAAGGTCATATTCTCCTTCGGAGTACATCCCCGGCATCTCGGCCGTCTCTCCGCCGATAAGAGAGCATCCGGCATCAAGACAGCCGTCGGCAATTCCTTTAAGGATATCCTTAGCCCTTTCAAGATTAAGTTTTCCCATGGCCAGGTAATCCAGAAAAAAAAGGGGAGAAGCACCCTGCACAACAATATCGTTTACGCACATTGCCACAAGATCAATGCCAACGGTATCGTGCTTATCCATCATGAAGGCGACCTTAAGCTTTGTGCCTACACCGTCGGTTGAAGCTATAAGTACCGGTTTTTTCATCTGTTGAACATTCAGGGAAAAAAGCCCTGCAAAACCCCCTATGTCCGTCATGACTCCAGGTTTGAAAGTCCGACTGACTATAGGCTTTATCATGTCAACAAACTTGTTGCCTGCGTCAATATCAACCCCTGCCTCCGCGTATCTTCCCTTCATAAATAACAAACCCTCTTGGATGGATGAAAAAATCTAATGTCGTATAATTCTGTATATAAATGGAAAGTCATAGCGGCGAAGGCTGTCCCGTACCTACATGCTGGAGCCGCTATCCGGTCTTTGTTCCGGCTTACGCCGGAGTGAAGACATGGATTCCGGATCGAGTAGGCTTTGGACATGCTGCATTTTTATGCCTTGCTGTTCCCCATTCGGGCATGACCGTTCATAATGATAATATTAACCGCCAAGATTCCTTGTCAATTCTTTTCTCTTGTCCGGGTAAACCCGATTCTGATAGTTACCCACTTATGTACACGATCCGATATCCCCACCTGAGAAAAGTGCCGGAACTTAATGCCCCTCTTGTATCTTTAAAGGGAATAGGGCCGAAGAGATTCGCCGAGATGGCGCAATGCGGCATTACAACCATTTTGGATATCATGCTTTATCTGCCCTTCAAATACCGGGACAAGAGCAGATTTATCTCTATCAAGGACACCGTAAGTGGAGCTGAAGCGCTGCTGCGGGGAAAGATAGTAAGTTGGGCTGAGGAGATCAGAAGGGCAAGTGGAAAGAGGCTTTTCAAGGTCACAATTGATGATGGGACAGGTGAGGTTGACCTTGTCTGGTTTAATTATAAGAGGGCTTATTTGCTGGGTCTTATCAGAAAGGGGCTGTTTATAATGGCCTTTGGAAAAGTCCAGCCCGGTATGGGGCTTATGGAGATGATTCATCCGGATGTATCCGGACCTATGGAAGCAATGCCCGAGAGAGGCGAAGGCATAGTTCCTGTTTACAGATCAACCGGGGTAATAACGGGCCGTTTGATAGGCAGCTGGATAAAGGAGGCCTTCGCGCGCTGGGGCACCACTATTACCGATTTTCTGCCTGAGCGCTTTCTCTTACGGCTTGGGCTGCCCGGGCTTTCGGATTCCCTTAAGGGAGTGCATTTCCCTGATGGAAGAAGATATTCATTTGATGACTTCCGCAAGTTTTCAACGCCATTCCACCGGAGGCTTATGTTCGATGGCTTCTTTTCGGTAATGCTGCCCATTTCAGCGGCGAAAAACATTAGCCTCGCCGCCCCAATGATGGAAGCTCCAAAAGATCTAAAGGAGCGCCTTGAATCCGCGCTGGGCTTTTCCCTTACGGCAGATCAGGCGAGAAGCCTTGAGGCGGTGTCCGCTGATGTGAGAAGCGGCCACGCCATGAGAAGGCTCCTCGAAGGGGATGTAGGATGCGGGAAGACCGCAGTGGCGGCAGGGGCTGCCCTTATTGCCATAATGAACGGTTGGCAGGCGGCAATTATGGTCCCGACTCAGATCCTGGCAAGACAGCACCATGAGTTCTTTCTTTCGCTGTCGCCCATCCTGGGATTCAGGCCGTGTCTTTTTCTTGGAAGGGGAGGGGCTTCGGAGAGAAGGGAGCTGGAGCGATCAATTGAATGCGGCGAATCCAACCTGATAATAGGAACTCATTCCCTGATAAACGAGGGGCTGATATTCAGACGCCTGGGCCTTATCGTCTTCGATGAACAGCATAGATTCGGGGTGGGACAGCGCCTCGCCCTTTCTTCAAAAGGTGAAAACCCGCATATTTTAATAATGACGGCAACCCCCATTCCCAGGAGTCTTGCCCTGACACTTTACGCGGAGGAGGACATCTCGGTCATCAGGGAATTGCCTGCCGAAAGAAAAAAGGTCATCACCTTGCTTGCTGGGCCTGATAGAAAGCAGGAGGTATTTGTCTCTCTGAAGAAGGCCCTGGAACGAGGAGAGCGCGGGATGGTGATATGCCCCGTGATTGAGGAGACTGAAGAGCAGGATCTCAAAGGGGTAATTGAGATGGCGGAAAGACTTGAGAGGCTTTTCCCGGCGCCGGTCAGGGTGGGCTTTATTCATGGACGTTTGAGCGCCAAGGAAAAGGACGAGGTGATGGAGAGATTCCGCAGGGGAGATATCCATCTTCTTGTTGGTACTACGGTGCTGGAGGTAGGCATCCATGTCCCGCAGGCGACGGTCATGATTGTTGAGCACCCGGAGAGATTCGGCCTGGCCCAGCTTCATCAGTTGAGAGGGAGGGTGGGAAGATCGGGGATGAAATCCGTATGCTACCTTATGGTAAAGGAAGGACTCGGTGAAACAGCTCTAATGAGGCTGAAGGCGCTGGCGGAATGTACGGACGGATTTGAGATTTCCTTAAAGGATTTGGAGTTTCGCGGCCACGGGGAACTCGCCGGGTTAAGACAGTCAGGTGCAGGCGATATCGCGCTGGAATACATGCTCAGAGAGCCTTTGCTTCTGAAGACCGCTAAAGCACTGGCTCGGGAGATAATAACAGATGATCCTCTGCTCGAAAGAGGTGAGCATATTTTTCTGCGGGAAATTGCCGGTGGCCCGGGCAAATAGCGATTGCCTTTTAGCCGGGTCGGTCATAAAATAATTAACTTACGGCATTTCAGGCCATCCTCTTTCAACGCCGCATTTTGAAAGCAGTGGGGCCTGATTTTTGCTGTAGTTAGTGTCCATCCGGAAATGGCTATTTTCACCGATTTCGGCGTTGGGCTCAAATTTTAATCCTCGAAATACGTCTATGTATTCCTGTGGTTAAAATTATCACCCGCCTTGAACTCGACGAATCTATCTCATTTCCGGATGGACACTAGTTAGTGTTTCTAAAAAGAGGAGGTTTTTTTCTATGCACGAGTTTCAAAGGATGACGAGGCTGCCGCCTTATGTCTTTGCAACGGTAAACAAGATAAAAATGGAGGCGAGACGGCGGGGGGAGGATGTTATAGACCTGGGCATGGGAAACCCTGATCTGCCTACACCGAAGCACATTGTAGATAAGCTTATTGAAGCTGCCAAGAAAGCCCCTAACCATAGATATTCAGCCTCCATGGGTATAACCAAACTTCGAAACGCCATCTGTGGTTGGTATAAAAGGCGCTTCGACGTGGAACTAAATCCCGATGAAGAGGCCATAGTGACCATGGGCGCCAAGGAAGGGGTGGCCCACCTGGTGCTCGCTACCATAAGCCCGGGGGACGTTGCCTTTGCTCCAAGCCCGACATATCCGATACATCCCTATTCGGTAATAATATCCGGGGGGGATTTGAGAAGCATACCCATAGGGCCAGGCAGGGATTTTTTTGAGGATCTGCTCACTGCGACTAAGCAGACGTGGCCCAAGCCAAGGATGCTCATAATATCTTATCCGCATAATCCCACCACAGAGGTGGTGGACAGGGCCTTTTTTGAAAAGATTGTGGCCTTCTGCAGGGAGCACAAAATGATGGTGATCCACGACTTTGCTTACGCGGATCTGGTCTTTGACGGGTACAAGCCTCCAAGCCTTCTTCAGATACCGGGGGCAAAGGATGTAGGAGTGGAACTATTCAGCCTCTCAAAGAGCTATTCCATGGCCGGGTGGCGGGTAGGATTCTGCGTGGGAAACCGTGAAATGGTATCGGCCCTTAAGAGGATAAAAAGCTATCTCGACTACGGAGTCTTTCAGCCGATCCAGATAGCCTCCATCATCGCCCTTAACGGTCCCTATGACTGTGTTGAAAAGATTGTTGATACTTACAGAGAGAGAAGAGACGTCCTTGTGGACGGCTTAAACCGTATAGGATGGACCACCGATAAGCCCAAGGGCACCATGTTCGTGTGGTCAAAGATTCCAGAGCAATATCTCAAGATGGGATCTGTGGCTTTCTCCACCATGCTTGTTGAAAGGGCTAAGGTGGCTGTTTCGCCGGGTGCCGGTTTCGGCGACTACGGAGACGACTATGTGCGCTTTGCCCTCGTCGAAAATCCCCAGCGCATAAGGCAGGCCCTTAAGGGCATAAGGCAGGTCCTTTAAGGAGGTTTCATGGCCGAGATAAATGTCGGAATCATAGGCTTTGGCACTGTGGGTGCCGGAACATTCGAGGCTTTAAAGACCAACAGGGAAATCATATCCGCAAGAGTAGGTGCGGATGTGGTGGTAAAGAGGATAGCCGATCTGGACGTGAAGACGGACAGGGGCGTGCCGGTTGATCCTGGAGTTCTTACGACGGATGCGATGGAGATCATCGAGGACAGCTCCATTGACATAGTCGTAGAACTCATAGGCGGCCTTACGAAGGCAAAGGAATTAATACTGCTTGCCCTGGAGAGGGGAAAACACGTTGTCACCGCTAACAAGGCACTGCTTGCCGAATACGGAAAAGAGATATATGCAGCAGCGGATCGGGTCGGAGTAAACCTCGCATTTGAGGCAAGCGTGGGCGGGGGCATTCCTATCATAGGGGCGCTCAGAAGGGGTCTTGCTGCAAACAGAATCAAGACCATAATGGGCATACTAAACGGAACCTCCAACTATATCCTGACGCGCATGACCAGAGAGGGACTTCCTTATGCGGATGTGGTTTCCGATGCGGTGCGGCTGGGTTACGCAGAGGATCCTCCGACCCTGGATGTAGAAGGGATTGACGCGGCCCATAAGCTTGCGGTTTTGATCTCCATAGTGTTCGGTTCTCCTTTCTCATTTTCCGAGATTTACAGGGAGGGAATCTCAAGGCTTACCCCTGATGATATCCGGTATGCGGCCGACTTCGGATACGGAGTGAAACTCCTTGCGGTCGCAAGGGATACGGAAGAAGGTCTTGAGGCAAGAGTTCATCCTGCCATGGTGCCTAAGAACCACATAATGGCAAATGTAAACGATGTCTTTAACGCGATATATATCGAGGGAGATTTTGTGGGGCCGAATCTCTTTTACGGCCTTGGGGCCGGCCGAAGGCCTACCGGGAGCGCCGTGGTATCGGATATTATAGAGATAGCAAGGCAGATCCGCTGCGGAGCGGGAAGACTCATGCCGCCCCTCGCCCATGTTCACGCTCCTGGAGGTGCATTAAAGCTGAGGCCCATTGATCAGCTAAGGACGGAATATTATTTCAGGGTCTCTGCGGTGGATCGCCCTGGAGTTCTGTCCAAGATCGCCGGAGTTCTGGGTGATCATGAAATCAGCATATCTTCCGTGATACAGAAGGGTAGAGACCTCAGGGGCTTTGTCCCGATAGTGATGGTAACCCATGAGGCGCTGGAGATGAATGTCCGCAAGGCTATGGCCGTGCTTGACGCAATGGATGTCCTGACCGACAAGATAGTCATGGTAAGGGTTGAGAGGGGATAGTCCGGCAGGGAGAATGGTTTTTATGGGTAAGTATATATTTATGGTCGGAGACGGAATGGCTGATTATCCGCTTTCAGAGCTTGGAGGCAAGACCCCTCTTGAGGCAGCCGAGACCCCAAACATGGATAGAATAGCCTCTTGCAGGATCGGGCTTGTAAAGACAATACCGGATGGTATGCAGCCTGGAAGCGATGTGGCCAACCTTTCACTTCTTGGTTACAACCCGGGCCGGTGCGTGACCGGGCGGGGACCGCTGGAGGCGGCAAGCCTGGGTGTAAAGCTCGGCCCGGATGATGTAGCCTTCCGGATGAACCTTGTAAGCCTTGATTTTAAGGGGCCGGATGAAATAGTGATGTTAAGCCACAGCTCCGGGGATATCTCCACTCCCGAAGGGGGAGAGCTGGTGGGGGAACTTTCGCGCCGCATCCGGAGGCCGGGTATAAGCATGTATCCGGGGGTCGCTTACAGGCATCTGCTTGTTTGGAACAAAGGGCCTGCCGACAATGGGACGGTACCTCCTCATGACGTCCTGGGAAATAACATGGCAGAATATCTTGATCCCAAAAGGGATGATCCTGTAACCGCATTTATGAGGGCATCCTGGGAGATACTCAAGGACCATCCGGTGAACAAAAAGAGGAAAGCCCTGGGGCTTAAGGAGGCTAATTCCGCATGGCTCTGGGGCCAGGGAAAGGCCCCGAAGATGCAGTCTTTTGCCGAGATGTTCGCTCTTACAGGCGCGGTCATATCAGCGGTTGATCTTCTTAAGGGTATCGGGGCCTATGCCGGTTTTGAGCCGATCAATGTAGAAGGGGCCACTGGATACCTCGATACCAACTATCGTGGGAAGGGTGAGGCGGCCTGTGAGGCTATCAGGAGAAAGGATTTTGTATTTCTCCATGTGGAGGCGCCTGATGAGGCCTCCCACAGCGGAAACTGGCGAGAGAAGATCCGCGCCATCGAGAACTTTGACAGAATGGTTGTGGGCACCGTGCTTGAGGGTATCAAGGACATGCCAGGCTGCCGAGTGATGGTAGTAAGCGACCATCTCACTCCCATTGTAAAGAAGACACATTCGCCTGAACCCACACCCTTTGCCTGGGCCGAGGTTGAAGAGATCCGATCAAGTTCCGGCGGGGCGGGTTTTAACGAGGGGTCGGCTTTAAAGTCCGGCCTTTTTTTCGATGATCCTCAGAAGTTCATCGGTTTCTTTCTTGGCCGGAGGCGGTAGCGGGGGCTGGATTGCTTGACATAGGGTTTTTTTTCGCCTACCTTGCCCATGCCGGTCTGAGTAGAGCCCGGATCAAAGGGCCGGGATCCCGGTTACGGCGGGTCGGGTCATTGGCCTGATGTCGAAAAAAATCTAATCTAAAAGGAGAAGGCGGAATGAAGATACTGCTTTTTGGCCCGAACGGGAGCGGTAAGGGCACCCAGGGAGCAATTGTCAAGGATAAGTTTAATATCCCCCACATAGAGACAGGGGTCATATTCAGGGAAAATATCTCCAAGGGAACAAAGCTTGGAAAGGAAGCAAAGGGCTATATTGACAGAGGCGAACTCGTGCCGGACTCCATAACCATCCCTATGATCCTCGATCGCCTGAAGGCGGATGACTGTAAGAAGGGATGGCTGCTTGACGGGTTCCCAAGAAATCTCACCCAGGCCCAGGAGCTTGATAAGGCCCTGAAGAAGGAAAAGATGCCTCTTGATTATGTCATAGAGATTGTCCTTCCCAGAGAGATAGCCAAAAACCGCATCATGGGAAGGCGGCTCTGCGTTAATGACAACAACCATCCCAACAACATATTCATTGATGCGATTAAACCTGAAGGCGATAAGTGCCGTGTGTGCGGCGGATCACTTAAGACCAGAGGCGACGACCAGGACGAGAAGGCTATTGATCAGAGACACAGCATCTATTACGACACCGGCAAAGGCACTATGGCAGGATCCAATTATTTTAAGCAATTATCCAAAAAAGCCGGCGGTTTGCCTAAGGTGCTGGAGATAGATGGAAGACCCGGAGTAAAAGAGGTGGCGGCAGACCTGACTGCAAAGCTGAAAGGCTGATTTCTCAGGGTGCCCGTAAAGGGCACCCTTGTTCCACAATCCTTCCATTATCCTTCAAACCACTCCACGGGTTCAGACCACGGATTTCTGAAAAAATTGATGCCGATATTAGTGCCTTATTCCCAAGCTTTCTATCACAAAAAACAAGAAACCTTGGCATCCTTTATCTGCAATTTTAACCTTCCGTCATTCCGGCACGTTTTTGGCCGGAATCCAGAAATACGGCGGAGTGGATTCCGGCTTAGGGCATGCCGGAATGACGAGACTGTACGCCGGGATGCGGGTTGCGGGCATAGCCCGCCTTAGTAAATTGTATGAGTTCAAAAATCGGGGGTAGGTGCGGCTTCCGCCGCATCGGAACCGTGCGCCCTGCGCCTGAAGGCGCACCTACTGAAGCTGATCCCTGGTCTGCGCAAGGCCATCCCCCAATTATTGAGCTGATGCAGTAAATTCTTGAGGATTTGAACTAACACCCGCATTGTAACCACCCTATTTCATTTTATTTTTAGCCTATCTTCGTGTTCTGAAAATATTAGTTGACAAGCCCCATGTCTTGAGTTAAGTAGCAACTAGATAGTTAATAAGTTAAATATCAACTACCGAAATAAGATATTGATGGAGGTCAACCGTGGATGTTCGTCTAACTCTTTCCAAGATAGTCGGCGCAGATAACTTCATTGATGATCCCGAAATGCTGAGGGATTACGAAAGCGACTTAAGCCACGATCCCGCCGGCGCGGCCATGTGTGCGGTGAGGCCTGAAAGTTCCGAAGAGGTCTCGGCTGTAGTAACCTTCTGCAACAAGAACCTTATACCGCTTGTCCCTACCAGTTCAAAGGTTCATTTCTACGGCGCAGCCATCCCAGGGGAGGGGGGCGTCGTTATGGATATGACCCGGATGAACAGGATACTTGACATTGACACGGAAAACCGTCGGGTCAGGTTTGAGGCCGGGGTCAACTGGGAGCAATTGAACAACGCCCTGAAGGAGCGCGGATACAG
>Ga0210016_1000363_pt1 | contig 39701 bp, 45 predicted proteins | sample CryGeyCG2014_300_FD_185454 | JGI IMG/M metagenome (GOLD analysis project Ga0210016, IMG submission 185454) | Groundwater microbial communities from aquifer - Crystal Geyser CG02_land_8/20/14_3.00 (SPAdes) (version 2) | ecosystem: Environmental > Aquatic > Deep subsurface > Groundwater | place...
AGCGCATCCGGCGGATGACAGTGAGCGAAGCGAACGGCAAGCGAGAGCGGCCGGCTTCGAAGGAGACGCGAGAGCGTCGGGTGAGAAGAAATCCCACCTCCGGCAAAACTCAACACAAAAAATCTTCACCCCATTTGACATAAGCTGTAAATATTGTATGATTATTTCAATTGATGAAAAAAGCGATTTGGAGTTTTTTTCAATGTAGAGCCATTTAGGAGGCTATGATTATGAAAGGTACAGTTAAGTTTTACAACGAGAGAAAGAATTTCGGTTTTATTGAACCGGACGACAAGAGCAAGGATCTCTTTGTCCACAAAAACGACATTGAATCCGGCCCACTGCTGGACGGAGACAAAGTGGAATTCGATTCTGAAGACGGTGAGAGAGGTTTGAAAGCGGTTCACGTTAAAAAGATTTCATAAAAAGTTTTGAAACCTAATTACGGATATCAAAAGTATATCAAAGAACAGTTAAAGAAAAAAAAGAACGACGAAAAAAGACAGCGAAAACAACGAAAACAAATAAAGCCTGAAGATAATTCATAAGATCTGGCAGGTGTTTAACGGCATTTTACTGAGCTAAGGTATTTTATTGAGCTGAGGAGAGGTTTATTGGAGCAGGCGGGAGTTGAACCCGCGACCTCCACGTTGCGAACGTGGCGTTCTCCCAACTGAACTACTGCCCCTAATATTCTAAACCGTCAATCGCCGATGGGATGGCGAATCAAAATGGGTCGTATAGGGATCGAACCTATGACCTTGGGCTTAAGAGGCCCCTGCTCTACCAGCTGAGCTAACGACCCGGTATTATTCTTTCTTTGCCCCGGAGAAGACTCGAACTCCTAGCCTTGTGGTTCGAAGCCACACGCTCTATCCAGTTGAGCTACCGGGGCGCTCACATCTTGCGGTGGAGCCTTCGCCTAGCCTTCGGGCTCAGTCGCCGCTCTTTATTCATCGCGAGCGGCAACGGGGTCGCCAGAATGTTTACCGTAGCGCCTATTATATAAAAAATCCGTCAACAGTAAACCCTCTAAATTTATTTTGCCGCGCCCTGCTCTTTTACCATCAGGAAATATTCGTAAAAATATTTCGCGAGCGCCTCGTCTTTTATAACGATATTGGCCTCGCGGTAAAGCTCAAAACCGCCGTAGCCCCAGTTGGAAGAGCCTACCATTACACTGTCATCGGCGACGGCAAGCTTTGCGTGCGTGATTATTTTTTCGCTGTCAAAAGATACATCAACGCCGCGGCTCCTGAAATATTCCGCCGCCGCATCGGTCATTTGATTGAGCGTTTCATTATAATCACTTTTCTCCATCACCGCCTCTGTCTTTACTCCCCTCTCGGACGCGGCAAAAAGCGCATCCAGAACTTTCATGACAGGATTTTCAGTTTCGCCGGGATAAATTTTTATACCGTATATCAGGAGAGCTATTCTTTCCTTGGCGCCTTCAAACATTGAGATGAGCGCCTCGTCGGCGAATGAGTTCTCCACAGTCGTCACGATACCCGAAGTCAAGCCGGACGGCGGCCCTCCGTTATTCCACATCGCTGTGAAGTATTCCTCAAACCACCGGCCTATCTTCTTATCTCTGATAAACACATTTGTCTCATTATTCCGCTCAATGGAAGCAGAGCTCAGATTGGTGGAGCCGACAATAACTTTTTCTCCGTCGGCAACCACAAATTTAGAGTGTGAAAAAATATCCCCGCTATCGAGCCTCGCTTCAATGCCTATTCTTTTAAGCAAAGGCAGGGCCTCGGCGTTGTATGACACGGAATTTTCAAAAAGGCATCTCACCTCAACGCCGCGGTCAACTGCCTCGTTTAACAGAAAAACCAGCGGGCGCGTGGTTTCATCCATGTGAAAATAGAGCTGGCTTATATATAGTTTTTCTTTAGCGCCTTTTATAATTTCTTTGAGATGCGGAAGATAATCCCTGTTTGACGCCGGACGCGGCGCATAGGCGCGGGGCGCGCAGGAAGATAGAATAAAAAGCGCCGCGAACACCAAACCCCGCGGCATTGTCATTGTTTTTTAGATCTTTTCAGCAGTCGTTTTCTTATATCAGAAATGTTTTTTTTCACGCGTTCTTTTTCTTCGCTGTCCGGCGTAAAAGCAACATCAAAAAAATCGCCTTCCCTGATCTTAAAAGGGAAATTTTTCGCGGGAATCTCCATCCTGCCGCCGCCTCGGACAAGAATAACCGCTATCCCTTCCTCGATTCTGTCAACAGAGCATTTCATAAAACCTCCCTGCAGACTTCAGCCTGCCTCTCAGATGGATAAACCAGACATTATTTTTCGGGTTTCTGTCTGTATTCTGTCTTTTAATGTCTTTTTCTCGGCAGGGGAACAAAATGCCGCGTCAACGGAAAAGATATTCATGTCCAGCACATCGTCTATCTCAAGGCCGCACTTCGTCTGAACAACATCCCATTCATGCGTAAGGTTTATGTTTGATACGCCCCTGTCATCGGTATTTATGGTGGTTTTGATTCCTTTTTTGTAGAAGTCGGCTATGGGGTGGGATTTATAATCCGGGCACACCCCCGTGTGCACATTGCTTGTGACGCATATCTCAAACACGATGCCGGCATCCCTGATCCGCTCAACGAACACCTCATTCTCGGCGATCCTCACGCCGTGGCCTATGCGTGAGGCATGGAGCACATCAACCGCCTCTTTGACCGATTCCCAGCCTGCGGCTTCGCCGGCGTGAATTGTAACGGGAATCCCCGCGCTTTTGGCGCGGTCAAAAATAAGAGCGAACGGAGCCCCGGGGAAGCGGCTTTCGTCGCCGGCCAGATCCAGACCGCACAGGCCTCGGCCCATATATTTTTCGGCAAGAGCGTATGTTTTTTCCCAAGCTTCCCGCTCCGTGCCGCGGTATGCGCAGAGAATGGCTCCTGTTTTAATATCAAAATCTCTTTCGCCTTTTTTCAGACCCGCGAGAACGCTCACAAGGATGTCCTCCTGCGTCACTTTTTCGGCGGCCTGCAGGCAGGGCGCGAAACGGATTTCCATGTAGCGGATATTTTCCTTTGCGGCGTCATCGCAAAGTTCATAGGATATTCTCTCCATAGATTCCGGTGTCTTGAGATAAGGGTAGAAAAACTCAAATTTGTTAAGGAAATCCGTCAGAGAACAGCAGGTCGAATCCACCTGCACATAGTTCGCTATCCCTTCGGGCTCCTTGCAGGGGAGATCACAGCCCGCGGATTTCATTATATCAAATATCGTCCGGGGCCTTATAGACCCGTCAAGATGACAGTGCAGATCAACTTTGGGAAGTTTTTTTAACGACTCGCCTGAAACTTTCATATTCAGAATTCGTCCACCACCGAAAGAAGCTGTTTCTCTATATCTTCCGGCGTGACACCGTCATCGTTTTTTATAACGATGACCTTCACGGGGGCCGTCGCGGGCAGCTCGGCGCCGTCATCATTCGGATATGTCTCTTCCATCTCCTTTCTGGAAACAAAATGAGCGTCAATGCCCTCAGCCTCAGCCCTCTTGGTCCTTTCCTCATTGCGGGAGACGCAGGTCTCAAAAGAAGCGTCTATGTAGAGGGCCGTCGCGTTTTTCAGTATTTCATCAGAAAAAATACCGAGCGAGCGGGCGTTGTCAGGCCTGGAGAATTCTATCGCCAGCACGCCGTCTTTGTCTTTATACGCCAAAGCTTTCCTATTGAGGCCCGCCAGCATCGCGTCCCATATACCCGGGTCCATGATCTTAAACCCGCCGTCGTCGGTGGGCATGAACCTGTCCGTCCTGCCGGAAGCGACATCGCCATCATGAAGTTCCATGAGTATGGGAAAATCGTCTATCCTCTCAAAATTCACAGCCTTTCCGCTCTTCTTCAGGATATCCGTTATGGTCCTGTAAACTATGCTCTTACCGCAACCGGGCCTTCCAAGTAAAAATATATTTTTCATACAAAAATCTCCGCTAGATACGCCGACTCTTCCTTAAGGACAGCTATACCGTTGAGCAGATCGTTCATGTCACGCACCGCCGTCTCAACCACAACTATCTCCACAGCCTTTTCCTTGAAGAGTTTATTCATATTCTCCAGATTCTTTCTTTTCAAGAAGCCCTGCTCCCTGTGCAGCGGAGGATGGAACTTAAAAGGGGGCTGACCTTTGGGATCGGGATTGATCCAGAAATCGTTCAGATGCACCTCGTAAAGCATCTCTGCGGGGATACCTTCTATGATGCTCTCCACCGGATCAGCGAGTTCTTTTTTCCCGAACATCGGCAGAGCCCGGGTAAACCAGTGCCCAATGTCAAAACAGTATTTGACATCCAGCCCGCCGGAGCGCACATCTTTCATGAGCTTGAGCATATCATCCTGCTCAACGCCGATGGTATCAAAGGCCGTGTTGTTCTCCACATGCATCAGCAGGCCTTTCTCTTTGCAGTATTGGGCAAGTTCCCTCGAGCTCGTTCTCACGCTTTTATTCGCGATATCAAGATACCTTCCCGCCGCCTGGTAAAAAGGCACACTCCCCGGATGCATATTAACCAGCCTCGCTCCTATCTTTTTCGCGAAGTCAACGTATCTTTTCATGAGAGCGCAGGCCGCCAGACGGTCTTCTTCCTGAAATGTCACAACGCTCTGAGCGACAAAAGTGTAGGGAAGATGCACCGAAATAGACACGCCTTTCTCTTCGGCGTATTTTTTAATCCCCTCTATTTCATCATCGGCCATTGCCAGAAACGGATTCGGCACGCCGCCGTCGAGCTCTATGTGATTTAACCCTATTTCCCTTATGACATCTATCTGACCCTTTATGTCCTTTTTGGCCTTTATCTGCACCGTGGCATCCATATCCGGCACCGTTAGCTTGCCCGCCTTTAAGTCTTTTTTTTCCTCATCAGTCAAAAAAGTTGTCTCCAGCATGTTTGTAAAATTTCTTCCTAACCTCATCTATCCTCCTATTCGCCTGACTTCTTCAAAATGCACCAGTTCAACAAACTCTCTGTACCTTTTATCCACATCACTCTTTTTAAGGTCTATAAGCCCATTGACGCCGAATCCCGAAACCGTAAAGGACGAGATAACCGTGCCGTAGGCGGCCGCTTTTTTAATGCTCTTCCATGTGATTTTACCAGACGAGGCAAGATAGCCCATAAAAGCTCCGGCGAAACTGTCTCCGGCTCCCGTGGGATCAACGGCATCTTCAAGGGGATAAGCGGGAAGAAAAAACATTCCTTTTTGACTGAAACATCCGACGCCATACTCACCCTTTTTAACAACAACCGTTTTGACGCCTTTTTTCAGCAGCTGCCTGGCCGCCTTTATTATACTGTGCTCTCCCGTGTACTGCCTTATCTCGGCCTCGTTGATAAGGAGGGCGCCAAGGCCGGGCAAAAGAGCGCCGATGTGCTTTTTTTTGCTCTCTATCCAGAAATTCATCGTATCCAGCGCCGTGAATCCGCCTGATTTCCGGGGCTTCATCTGCTTCAGGACTTTTTTCTGCAGCACGGGGTCTATGTTGGCAAGAAATAAATGCTTTGACGCCCTTAAATACTCCGGTACCGAGGGGTCGAATTTTTCAAAAACATTCAACTGCGTGTCAAGGCTTATGGCCGTTGAGATGTCCCATGAATATTTGCCTCTCCAGAAAAAAGTCTTGCCCGGCTCCCTTTTGATTCCGTCGGTGTTTATCCCTTTTTTATTCAGCTTTGCGAGAAAACCCCCGGGAAAATCAGCGCCGACAACGCCTATGATGGCAACCGGCGAGAAAAAGGAAGCGGCCAGCGAAGAATAAACCGACGAACCGCCCACGCCCCTGTTTATTTTACCGAAAGGCGTTGTAATGGAATCCAGCGCGACCGAACCCACGATAACAATGTGCTCTTTCATTTTTCCTCCGGCATATATTTATCCATTATAACGCCGAGTTTCTTTCTCATGGCGGGGCTTATATGTTTTTTATCCGTCATCACGGCGCCGCGAAGAGCCTCAGCGCAGAGGCAGGATCTTTCAAACGCAAGACGGGGGATGATGTTTTTCAGTATCTGCTTGGCCTTGGCTATATTTTTATTGAAATTGGCCATGACTTTCTCGGTATTTACCTCTTCGCCCTCTTTCCACACATCGTAATCCGTCACATGCGCCATGGTGGCGTAGCAGATCTCCGCCTCGCGGGCGAGAAAAGCCTCGGGCATTGCCGTCATACCGACGACGGCGGCTCCCATGGAACGGTAGAACAGCGATTCGGCTTTGGTCGAAAAGCGCGGGCCTTCTATAACGACGAAGGTGCCGCCTTTGTGCGCCCGGGCTCCCGTCTCTTTCACCGTTTTATACAGTATCTCCGAAAGCTCGCCGCAGAAAGGCTCTGCCAGCGGGACATGCGCGACAACGCCCTCACCGAAGAAAGTGGAGCGGCCGCGCTGTTTTGTGTTATCAAATATCTGATCCGGCACAACTATATCCGTGGGATGATTCTCTTCCTTCAGAGAACCGCAGGCGCTGACTGAGATGATCCTCTCAACGCCTATGGACTTCAGGGCATATATATTGGCCCGCGAATTCACCTCGCTGGGCAGTATTCTGTGGCCGCGGCCGTGACGCGGGAGAAAAGCCACTCTCACACCGTCCAGTTCCCCGCAGATTATGCTGTCAGAAGGCCTGCCGTAAGGAGTGGATACTTCCACCTCCTCCACATTAACTATCCCCTCAAGATCATAAAGGCCGCTTCCGCCTATTACCGCTATCTTCACTTTTTCCATCTCGTTCCTCCGTTATAAAGCCGAAAGCTTTTCCTCAAAAATACACATGATCTCTTTCACGGGAAATTCTTTCTTTGTCCTGCATTCAGCGGCAAAAGGATGCCCGCCGCCGGAAGCGTATTCCTTCCCTATGGCGTTTTGAAAAGCCAGGGCCAGGGCGTGCGCGAAATTGCCGCAGTGCAATTTCCCAGTCCTGGAACGGAAGGAAAAATGAACGCCTTTCCCGCCCATGTCTGAAAACATTATAAACATCACATCTTCCTTATCCGACGGAAGTTCATATAAAACGACACTGCCCACCATGGGCATGAGTTTCACATTTTCGCCCTTGAAAAGATATATGTCCGTGGCGTCAACCGTTTTTACAATATCCGCCTTGTGCATGAGAGAAGCTGTTTTTTCCCAGTCCGAAAGATAATATTCAAATATTTTTTTCGCGCGGGACGCGTCGGGAAACGCGCCGATGAATGCCTCTTCAGATGAGAAGGGCTGAGGGTTCTTAAGCCATTCCTCAAGGTTATCAAAGGCGAACCGGCCGCTTGCCACATCGGCGAGCTCCTTATCCCTGTCATTGTAAAAATACTGGAAGCCGCCGCCGCCAAGAGCGAAGATTATTTCCGCGGCCTGGTTCAGAAGAGTTGTTTTCGCCCTCTGCTTCACCTCAAACATCGTCGGGCGGGAATCTATCTTATTGAGCAGCCACGCGTATTTTTCTTTAACGCCGTCATAAAATGGTTTCACATAATCTGATATGTCTTCGGTGGCCGGCTCAATGGCCCAGTCGCCCTTCAGACCTATCAGCGCGGCGATATCGTCACTCCGGTCAACAGCGCCGCAAAAAGAAGCGAGCATGTGGGCGACGGAACTGCCCGAACACCTTTGATACGCGCCGAGCACGGGATTAACAACCGTCACCCTTTTGAGCTCTTCGCCTAAAAGAGGGTGATGATCCAGGATGATTATGTTGTCGTGAATATCAGCGTAGGCGTCATAATAACCCATCGTGGCTTTATCCGCGACAAAGATGATATCGGGTTTATGATTTACAATGTCTTTCTTCAGGCGCGATTCCTCAAGCTCCATGGTCGTGGGCACCTTTACCGTAACAGAGATGTCTTTTTTCTCAAGAAGCCGCTTGAGAATAATGCCGGAAGTGATGCCGTCCGGATCATCATGACAGTAAACAAGAGCTTTTTTGCCGCGGGCGTCTTCTATCTTCGCGGAAACTTTCTCAAAATTCAGCGCTCCGGCCTCGGCCTTTACAAATTCAGCATATGTCATCTTAACTCCTTTATCAGCGCGTCAAACTGGCCCAATAACGCGTCCAGCCCCTCGGAAGAATTGTCCAGAACAAAAAAATCACCCGGCAGGACCTTTGCCAGGGCCGGGCGGTCGGTGAGAAATATTTTTTCAATATCGTCATTTTTGTAATAACTTTCCATCAGATCCGTCGGGACTATGTGATCATCAAGCGCGTTATTCTTCTGCTGTTCAAATCTTTTTCTGTTCCGCTCCAGGCACAGATCGTAGGGACAGTAAATATAGACTATCATGGCCCTTGCGAAAGTCTCAGACCTGAAATTTTTAAGAGCCGAGATATAGTTATCTCTGGCGAATTCTATAAAGACAAGATCGTTTCCTGATTTTACATCTTCAAGACGGCTGTCTATGGTGCTGAGCACCTCGTCCACGATGGTGAAATCCGTCACCTCGAAACCGCCCTCTTTTCTGAGATGCCTTTTAAATTCCGTGTCTTTATCAAGGAGCTCTTTGAGAATGGGGAAATCGTCCACCCTTTCCACTTTTTCAATTTGCTCCGTTTCCTTGAGCTTCTTTATTATCGTCTCATACACAAAAGACTTGCCGCAGCCGGGCCGGCCCAGAAGAAAAATATAGTCTTTTTTCATAGAGCAAGGCACTCCCTCACATATTCCAGTTCTTCTTTCACCAGCTCGTTGCGTATCGCAAGATATTCCTTCACCTTGGCTGCGGTCTCAAGTATTATCACTTCCGGTTCCAGCGTCTTGACAATCTTGCCGTATTCTATAAGGTTGGCTTTCTGTAAAGGACCTTCGGTCTTGTGAAGCGGAGGGTGGAATGTAAAAGTCTTAGGAACAAAATCATTAAGATGGAGTTCTTTCACCATATCCTTGGGAATCTTTTTCATGACCTGTTCTGGATTCTCAGGCACGGGCTTGGCGTTGCCTCCCGGAGCCAGAGCGCGGGTGAACCAATGGCCTATGTCCAGGTTATAATAGACTTCAGCGCCTTTGTCCCGGCACTTCTGAACAAGCCTGATACCGTCTTCAGGTTCTACATATAAAGTATCAAAAGATACATTATTCTCAATATGAAAATTGATGCCTTTCGCATATTCGGCAAGTTCCACAACGCTTTCTACAATAGCCGTCTCAAACTTCTCCATCCATATAGGACCGTTCAGATAAAAAGGCGCCGTGCCGGGATGCATATTGAGATGTTTAGCTCCTATATCTCGGGCAAAATCTATATAAAGTTTATGCAGTTCAACAGACTTCTTCCTGTCTTCCTTCTGTATGCAGACAACAGCGCTGCCTATGCCCGGCGGAGAATACGGAAGATGTACTGAAAGTGTTATATCGCTCTCTTCAGCTTTTTTCCTTATGGCCATACGGTCTTCTTTAGACATTGTTATATAGGGATTGGGAATATCCGCATCCAGTTCTATATGATTAAGTCCCTGGGCTTTAGCCATATCCAGCTGTTTGAGAACATTTTTCTTGAATTCAACAAGGCCGAGGGCGTTCATGGAAAACATAGAAATTTCGCCGCTAAGAATCTTATTCCTTGTTTCTTCCGGCAAAACATCCACAATAAATAAATTCGTAAAATTCCTTCCAAGTCTTATCATTTGTGCCTCCCGAAGGAGGGGTTTTCTAACCCCGATACAATTCTCTGAAGGTAGGTTGGCGCCCGCCTTTCGAAACTTCCAAAAATTACGCAAAAAATAGCCAGCGACACATCCCAATACTGTGATTTAACACCGGATGCCGGCCTATCCTGATGCCTAAGCATGAGAACAATTGTATCAGTTTTTGCTCTTGATTGCAAGAACGGAAAGAGCATCCGCCGTCTTGTTTTTTGAACGGTCTATGTGTTTGAACGACACCGCCGCGTTTTTTTTCAATTTGATTATTTTTATTTTACCCCTGACCTCTGAAAGAAGTTCTGCTATTTCCCGGTCCTTTACCCTCCAAAGGCCGTTGATCTGATTCACCATAAGAAGCGAATCGGAATAAACACATAGCGAAGCGAATTTGTCTTTGATCTTCGCCGCTTCCTCAAGAGCGAGAATCAAGGCGGAATATTCCGCCTGATTGTTTGTCTTTACACCCAGATACTCTGACAGTTCCGATATGATCTCGGAACCCCTGAGCAAAACAGCGCCCGCGCCGGCAGGGCCGGGGTTTGGCTTCGCCGCTCCGTCCACGAAGCATTCAACAACAGCGGATGAAAGGGGGACGGTTCCTATTGCGGCAATAGGAACCGTCCCCCTAAGTAATTTTTTCACCCGGGACGGCTTTAAGCCCTTGTATTTTTTATAAAGTTTCGTAAAGCTCTGTTCTTCAGCGAGAAATGCTAAAATCTCGCCGTCTTTTGGTAAATCCGATTTCACGGGCGCGAAGCCTTCCTCACGCGCACAACATACGGCCGCAATTCTCGCAAACCACTATGTCGGCGGAGGAAACCTCTATGATCTGCTGTCTTGTCAAAGCTATGTTACAGCCACCGCAGGCATTGCCATCTTTAACTTTGACGACGGCAATCCCGCCTTTTGATTTTCTTATCCTCTCATACTGCTCAAGGGCTTTAGCCAGAGAGCTGTCGGATTTCATGCTTTCCGCGCTTTCATCGCGAGCTTTTTTTTTGCTCTCCAGACTGGCCGACAAGGCGTCTTTTTCCGTGTTCAGCGCCTGGCATCGGGACTTCATTTCGGCTATTTGCTTTGCGGCATTTTCTTTCAAGGCCGAGACTGATTTTTTTTCCTCCTCAACCTTATCCATCAATTCCAGAAGAGAGGTTTCCGCGTCCGACACCTGATTTTTTTTATTCTTTATCCCCTCCAGAATCGTCGTATACAGATCATTTGTCTTGACGGCGTAAAGCTCCGACTGGGATTTTTTAATTTCTTCGTTGAATTTACGAATGTCGTTTTCCAGCTCCTGCTGAGCCACGGCCTGTTTTTTATATTCTTCATCAGCCGCCTTTAAACTCTCATTCAAAGCGTCTATTTCTTTTTTACCGTTATTTATTTCTTCCGGAATAGCCGCTATCCAGGCAGTGACGGAATCCAGTTCGCTGTCTTTCGCCTGAAGCCCCATAAGTTTTTCTATAATTCTGGACATTTTCTCCTCATCGCTGCGCTCGCTTAGCTCTATATCCGCGTCCTATATTGGGCGGTATAGGATTCGCCTACAAGTAAATTTCCTGACGGAAATTTCTCGCAGGCCGCGCCTCGCGGCGCTCGCCTTGCCTTCGGCAAACTCGCGCATCGCTCCGGCCTTCGAATCCTAACGCGAGCCAAGCAGTTGGCTCGCTTAGCTCTATATCCGCGTCCTATATTGGGCGGTATAGGATTCGCCTACAAGTAAATTTCCTGACGGAAATTTCTCGCAGGCCGCGCCTCGCGGCGCTCGCCTTGCCTTCGGCAAACTCGCGCATCGCTCCGGCCTTCGAATCCTAACGCGAGCCAAGCAGTTGGCTCGCTTAGCTCTATATCCGCGTCCTATATTGGGCGGTATAGGATTCGAACCTATGACCTCTCGGATGTGAACCGAACGCTCTAACCAACTGAGCTAACCGCCCGCCATTCGACGCCCCCGGCGCGGATATTTTTGGGCCCGGAAGGACTTGAACCTTCGACCACCGGTTTATGAGACCGATGCTCTAACCAACTGAGCTACAGGCCCTGTCACTATCTTTTAAAAAAGACGCCATGTCTCACGGTTGCGATTATACTATTTTATCGCCCGCCCACACAAGCGCAAATCATATCAATCCAGTACAAAAAACTTTTTCACCACCTGAAAAAGGCTGTCTTTATTAAACGGCTTGAGCAGGAATTCGCTGGGGCCTTCAGGACGGTGCATTTCATATATTTCCTTATCCTTCACATATCCGGAAGCGAAGATTACCGGAATATCCTTGAAGCCCTCTTTCTCCCGTATGCGGCGCACGGCTTTCCAGCCGGAAAGGCCGGGCATTATCACATCCGTTATTATCAGATCCGGGCGGAACAAAACCGCCTTCTTCTCCAGCTCCAGTCCGTCCGCGGCTTCTTCTATCTCATAGGCCCTGAGCAGCACGCCCAGCAGTTTCCGGATTGCCGTTTCATCGTCAGCTATTAATATTTTACGGAGCTTCTTACGGTCCCCGGATAAAGCTTTTTGTTTAAGCTCGGGAGAGCTGCCGGTCAGATCTTTTATAGTTTCCGACAGAATCTCCGATGAGGCGGGCAAAGCTCCCTGAGCGGACAAAAAACGCACACGGGATATTTCATGCTCAGAGCTGATATTATCCGGCAGGAGCACAAGCACCGGCGCATCGAATCCCTCCGTGAGCTCTCTGCACATATCATAGATATTCATGCCCCTGCTGCCGTCCAGAAGATAATTTATTACGCAGATGTCCGGCTTATCCTCTTTTATAAGAAGCTGCAGAATATCGTAATTCCTGGCTTCTCTGATAACGCAGTCGTAATTCCTCAACAGGAGCTTTACGGCGAATCTCCGGTCTATATCCTCGTCGGCCAGTATCACCTTCATCACTTCTGATGCCCTCCAAGAATTTTCTGCCAGAAGCCGGGTTTTCCGGGGACGCGGACAACACGCCTCGCCATCTTTTTTGTGTTGCCCAGCCTGTCCTGAAACACTATCTCCATCTCATGCGGCCCCATGGGGAGATACACTATCTGGGAAAATGAACCGTCATCGCCCAAATCCACCTGCGCCGTGTCTATGACAAGTTTTGATATGTCGCGGCTGGCGGACCCCCGCATCTCAATGAATTCATCGTCAATTTTCAGGCTGGCGGGCGGATAAAGTATTATCACGCTCATCTCACGCGCCTCACGATTCAACTCAAAGCCCTTGACTTTTGAATAGCCCGCGCCGTCGCCGCCCGCGTATTCAACACGGTAATAATATTTACCGTCAGCGAGCTTGCTGATCGTTTTCTGCACATCAAGCGGCTTCAGCTTCAGGATTATCTGCGAGAAATATTCATCAAGGGCTATCTCCACGGCGTTTATTTTCTTCCGGATCCTGTCCCGCTTCGTCACCTCCTGGACAAAATCATCCGCTTCGGGATTAAACACCCCAACAGTTTCTATATCGGCGACGCTGATCTGAAAATCGGCGGGGAGAGTGATATCGTCCCTGAGCGCCTTTAGCCGCCCGGCATCGGGCATTATAATCGCCTCGGGCATCAGCGGCAGCTTTCCCATCTGGATTTTTGAAGAAAAGCCTTTGTCCAGCTCTACCTTCCCTTTCCCGTCGGGGGAAACGACATCCACCTTTCCCTCAAACACCTCTATATCGGTGCTCTTGTCCTCTCCGACCACAGCTCTGTAAAGCCCTTCCTCCTGCGGTGTCAAAACAGCCGAGGGGGTCTGTATCTTGGCCTTTCTAAAGAACACTTCTCCCCTGAGCAGATTGACCTCCTGGTTAAGTTCTCTGGGTTTTATGACGACAAGGCTGTTGGGGGAGACCCTTGTCACCTCTTTTGTCGGAAATAACACCTTGGCGTGTGAATTAGCAAAAGTGCGGAGGGTATCCTCATAAAATATCTTTTGATTGAGAGCGGCATCCCTGAAAAGCGCCTCTCCCCGCGCGCGAAAACTCACATCTTCTATCTTCTCTATAAGGAAAGCCGCGCGCATGGATTTCTTAATTTCCTTTACCGGCACAAGGAGCTTGTCTCCCACATGGATTACATCGGGATTACCCGAGGCTATCACATTGTATTTCAGGAGTTCCGGCCATCTGTCGGGGTCCTTAAGATACAACTTTGCTATGGCGTGGAGAGTGTCCCCGGGAATCACCCTGATCATCTGAAGGCCTCCGTCATCACTGTCATCGTCCGCGGCCAGGCCGGGCAGGACAACGGCGGCTGCAAAAAGTGCTAAAAGACAGGCCGCTTTTTTAAAGAATTTAAAGCGTGTCACTTTTCCGGCGCAGCTCGCCGTTTTCTTTTATCAGATCTTTCGGTATATGAAAATGGAACTGCGAACCTTTTCCGAAAACTGATTTCGCCCCTATAACGCCCAAATGCGCCTCGACGATATACTTGCAAACCGTCAGGCCGAGGCCCGTGCCTGTTTTTTTCAGAGCGGTGTCTGCAACCTGATGGAATTTTTCAAAGACGCGGTCCACCTCGCCCTCGGGTATGCCTTTACCGTTGTCTTTGACAGATACGGTCAAAAAGCCGGCCGTCGGAGCGTCGTCCACTATCTCCACCGTCACAGAACCTCCGGCCGGTGTAAACTTCATTGCGTTTGAGACAAGATTTGTGATTACCCTTTCTATCAGATTTTCATCAACATTGATCTTCCCGGGGTCTTTGGCGCAGCGGAAACTGAGAGCTATTTTAAGGCTTTTAGCCTGGGGGTAGAAGAAATCCACGATTGTGGAGGCTATTTTAGACAGATCTGTCTCCTTGAGATTCAACACCATTTTACCTGCCTCCAGCTTTGACACATCCAGAAGATTGTTGATCATTCCGAGGAGCTTTTCGCTGGATTCATCCATTATCTTAAGAAAACTTTTCTGTTCCTCGCTTATTTCACCGGCGCTGCCGTCGAGAAGGAGTTCCAGGAAACCCCGTATAGAAGTCATAGGGCTCCTCAGGTCATGCGTTATAGAATGCAGAAAGTCGTCTTTCATTTTAGCCAGCTCTTTCTCCAGCGTCACATCGCGCAGCGTTATAATGCTGCCCAGGTTGATTTTATCCCTCGTGAGCACGGCATACCTGCTCACCTCATAGAATTTCGGCATGTCTTCATAAGACATATCTATTTCGGCCTTTGTGTTTTCTTCGCCTTCTTTCAAAAGCGCCGATATGATTTCCGCGGCATTCGCGGCCGGTTGGAAAGTGTCTGAGGATCTGCTGACAGCTTCAAGCAGATCCTCGCCCGGTAAAAAGTCAGGTGTGTTGAGTATCGATCTGCTCTTTTCGTTGGCCATAACAATCTTGCCGTTGTGGTCCACCATAATTAGCCCGTCCTTGATCGAGTAAACCAGGGCATCGAGTTTGTCGGCCTGCATCCTGTCATATTTTTTAAGCTCGTCCATCATCTGGTTGAAGATTTCCGCGAGGGCCCCTATTTCGTCATTGCTGCCGACCTTGACACTGGCGCTAAAATCCCTGGCGGCCACCCGCTCGGCGCCCCGGCTCAATTCCATGACAGGACGGGATATGCTTTTTGCCAGAGCGAAAGCTATCCAGAAGGCCGCCAGAGATATGACGAATATCTGTGTATATGTCTGCCTGATGAGCTGGCGGCTGGTTGTTTTGATTTCATTTTTCACCATTCCCACCTGAGCATAAGCCGTCGTCTTGGTCTGCCAGACCACCACGCCCCAGCCGAGCAGCCTCACCGGACTTATTGACCCTATCATGGGAATGTTTTTGATGCCGTTAAAATCCCCCTTGCTGAGCGGCGAGCGGGAAGCCAGAAACTCGCTTATCAAAGGTATATACGATATATCTTTCCTGTCCGACATCTTATCCGGGTCTGGGTGGAGTATAATTTCGCCCTTGGAGGAAACGACGAACACTTCTTCTCCTATCTGGGAAGGAGTGCCTTTGATTTTGCTCAATATTGATTCAAGACTTATGGCAATGTAGAGATACTCCCCGCCGACCAAGCGGTATATGAAGTCTATGACAGGGGCCTCGCCTATGAAATAAACTTCGCTGAAAGCGAACTTGGGATTTCCAGCGGCAAGCTTGGCCACAGAATCAGCGTTGTGTTTCCAGTCATCCGGTATTCTCATACGCGCTTTACGGGGATTTTCCAGAATTGCCAGGGCAAGGAATTCTCTGCCCGTGTTATATTCCATTATCATAATCCGGCGCCTCTGTTCGGAGTTCATATTCTTAGCGGATATGTTTTCCGCCATCCTCGGCACATTGCGGAGCAAACCCGAGAAATAATCATCTATCGAACCGGCCATCCATTCCGAAAGGCGGTTCTGCTTGTCCAGGATCGCTGTTTCAAGAGAATTTGAGGAGATCTTCTCCACATTGCCCGAAAGTTTTGTGTTTATTATTACGGCGCGAAGACCCATAAAAAACAGGGGAATGACGCTGATCAGGATCATCACGAGGAAAAATTTTCTGAAAAAACCTGATTTGCGCTTCATTGCTTTTCCTCACTCCGGTCTGCTTCCGGATGATGCTTCATGACGAGCGTGAATTCACCGCGTTTCTTGAGCGCCGCCCACACAGCAAAGGCCTCGGCGTCGTCAAAGAGTCCGTATTCTTCAAATTTTTTGGTCATTTCCCGCCCCGCAAAAACAGAAGTGCGCGGAAAATATTCCCGCAGAATTTTCGCCACCCTCTCTATGTTTCTCTTTGTCGCGAAAGCGACGACGGGAATATTCAGCGAAAAATATCTTTTGAGCTCCGCGGCGGCCGCCGAAAAGCCCCGCGGAAGAAAACCCGCGAAAATATACTCTTTTATCTTAAACGGGCAAACACTCAGACAGACTCCCGGCGCGTGCGCGCCGGGTATGGGAAAAACCGGAATCCCGCGGCGCAGGGCCTCTCTTACAATAAGATGCCCGGGATCCGAAACACCGGGCGTTCCCGCGGATGAAACCAGAACGCAGACATCTCTGGACGAGACAGAATTAAAAACGGCGCTGACGCGGCCCTCATTATCAGAGGGATAATTTATCAGAGGCTTGCCTTTGATACCGAGGGAGAATAGAAGTTTTTTCGTTTTCTCAGAACTTTCGCATATGATGGCGTCCGCTCTTTTCAGCAGATCCCCCGCGCGTACAGTCATATCAGAGAGATTGCCTATCGGGGTGGCCACCACATTCAGTTCATTCATAAAGAGATTTAGCAGGCTTCTGCCGCGGTTTCTTTTTGATCATTTTCAGGAATTCTTTGACAACCTCGGGATCAAACTGTGTGCCGCTTGCGCGGATGAGTTCGGCGACCGCTTCCGGTTTTGTCAGCGGGTCTCTGTATGCCCTTTCGGATATCATGGCGTCCCACGCGTCGCACACCGCTACGATTCTGGCTCCTAAAGGAATCTGCGGTCCGGAAAGCCCCATGGGATAGCCTTCCCCGTTAAACCACTCGTGGTGAAAAGCTATGATCGGCACAAAAATGTTGAAAAATTCCACTCTGTCCACAATCTCGCTGCCGATGCGCGGATGGCTCTGTATTATTTTTCTTTCCACGGCATTCAGCGCGCGCGGCTTGAGCAGAACATTATCCTGTATCCCTATCTTCCCTATGTCATGGATTAAGGCGGCCCTTTTTATGAGCTGTATCCTCTCTTCAGGCAGTCCCATGCGTTTTGCCAGCTCCGAAGAAAGCTCCGCCACCCTCTTGGAATGACCCTTTGTGGAAGGCATTCTTTCATCCAGCATTTTGGCCAGTGTCGCAATGGTATCCATATACGCCTTTTCCACCCTGCGCAGAAGTCTCCTGTTTTCTATAGTCATCGCCGCTTCATCCGCTATCAGAGTCAGGATTTTCATACCTTCCGCCGTGAAAGGCTGCCGGGATTTTCTGTTATTCACATTGAGCACGCCCACCACGCGCCCTCTCACCTTAAGCGGCACCGCCACAAAACTTTTTGAGCTGTATTTGACACGGCTCTTTCTCTTGAACCTTTCATCAAATTCAATATCCTCGCAGAAAATCGGCTGGCGGCTCTGGAAAACTTTTCCAGCGATACCCTCCCCCGACTTGAGGGAGCTGCTTTTAACAACTTTTGCCGGCAGGCCGCATGAGGCGACGATTTTTAATTTCATCATCTTCTCGTCAAAGAGCATCAGCGAACCTATATGAGTGTTCATGATATTCGTGGCTTTCCGCACTATGAGATCATAAAGTTCCTGGTCTCGGTTAACCGCGTATGTCAGGACATTATACTCATGCAGTCCCTCGACGACTTTCAATAATTCGCCGAAGCGGCCGGCATTGTCAGCCGCCGGTATCAGCACAGCCTTATCCGCGATTGACGATGATTTTGCGGCTTTCATCAATGACTCCTTACAATTGGCTCGCTCCGCTCGCATCTCGGCGGAGTCAAGCAATATTCCTTCGGCATCTTGCTAATGACTCCTTACAATTGGCTCGCTCCGCTCGCATCTCGGCGGAGTCAAGCAATATTCCTTCGGCATCTTGCTAATGACTCCTTACAATTTCTTTTATTTTCATGAGCCGCACGGTGTTGGCCCTTTCCATCTCTTCAAGTTTGAAATTGATATACTTAACGGTTTCGCTGATGTTGGGTATCATTATGTATTCCAGAGAATTCACCCTGCGTCTGGTCGAGGCTATTTCCATACAGAGCGCCTGTATCTCAAAAAGCAGCGCTCCGGCGGCGATAATCTCCGGAAGCAGTTCCGCGGCCTTCGTCACCGCCTTATCCCAGTAAATAACGCTCTCGGCGGGTTTATATGTTATCGCTTTTCCCGAGTATTTCACCTTAAAGTCCGGCACCTTCAAACTGAAGATATGCTTCACTCCGGATTCAAGAATAAGACCGGCTTCGGAAAGAGCGGCCAGACGAGCCGCCCTCTCTTCGGAAAGAAATGCCCCGCCGGCTATGGCAAGCGACAGGATTTCCCTCATATCCTCATTACATTTTCTGTAAAGCCTGAAGAAAATATCTTTTTTTTCAAGGAAGATCCTCATCAGCTCATCCTGTTTATCCTTGAGCATTTTCCAGCCGCGCCGGGCGAGCACAAGAGACTTCTTCAGTCTCTGCATTTCCATGCGCGTGGGATTTACATTAAGTCTCATAAATCAGTCCGTCAGTCCTTCATATATTTTTTAATTTCTTCGTCTTTCACCCTCTTGAGCTCCTTGCGCGGAATCTTTTTCAAAAGCTCCCATCCCAGATCCAGTGTCTGGGCGAGATTCCGTGATTCATTCACGGACTGAGCGACAAATCTCTGCTCAAACTCATCGGAGAACGCGGCAAACTTCACATCATCCTCCGTCAGCGAGGCCTCACCCAGGATAAGCGCCAGTTCCTTGGCCTCTTTACCGCGGGCGTAACTTGCGAAGAGCTGAGCCGTCACATTGCCGTGATCCTCCCGGGTTTTACCCTCACCTATTCCTTTTTCCTTGAGCCTTGACAGCGACGGAAGAACATCTATGGGCGGATATATACCTTTCTTGTTCAGCACCCTGGATATTATCACCTGGCCCTCCGTGATGTATCCGGTCAGATCCGGTATGGGATGAGTCTTATCGTCCTCAGGCATCGTCAGAATGGGTATCTGCGTGATGGAGCCCTTTTTACCCTTTATTCTCCCCGCCCTCTCAAAGATAGAGGCCAGGTCCGTATACATATATCCGGGATATCCGCGCCGTCCGGGAATCTCTTTCCGCGCGGCCGATATTTCCCGCAAAGCGTCACAGTAATTTGTCATATCCGTAAGTATCACAAGCACATGCATGTCTTTTTCAAAGGCCAGGTATTCGGCAGCCGTGAGCGCCACCCTGGGAGTGGCAATCCTTTCTATCGCGGGATCGTCGGCGAGGTTTATAAAAAGCACACTCCTTTCAAGAGCTCCCGTGCGCGCGAAATCCTGCTGAAAAAAACGGGCTTCCTCAAAAGTGATGCCCATGGCCGCGAAAATGACCGCGAACTTCTCATCCTTGCCCACGACCCGCGCCTGACGGGCAATCTGGGCGGCGAGTTCGTTGTGAGGCAGGCCGGAAGCCGAAAATATGGGGAGTTTCTGACCCCTGACAAGTGTTGTCATGGCATCGATAGCGGACACGCCGGTTTCAATAAATTCCTCAGGATAATCTCTGGCATAAGGGTTGATCGGGAAACCGTCTATATCCAGTTTTTTATCCGCTATGATCTCCCCGCCATCGTCAATGACTTTGCCCACGCCGTTAAAAACCCGGCCCAGTATCTCCTCGGAAACGCCGAAATGAAGCGTTTCTCCTAAAAAGGACACACCGGAGCCGTTGATATTTATTCCTTCCGTCCCCTCAAAAAGCTGTATCAGCGCGCTGTCCCTCGATATGTCCAGCACCTTCCCCATGCGTATGGAACCGTCCTCAAGACGGATATTCGCCACTTCCGAATAACCGACATCCGTAACGCCGTCCACCCTGATGAGCGGACCCTGGATGCTCCTGATACTTCTATATTCTTTCATTATTCATCTCCTCTGTCTGCGCCATAAAGGGACGCGAAATCTTCCTTAAGGATTTTTTCCACACCGGATAATTCCGCCTCGTCCATGAGCTTCATCCTGGCGAGCTTTTCCTTACAGGGAATGTCCATTATTTTTTTTATAGGCACGCCTTTTTTCACGGCCTTTTCGGCGCGCTCATGGTACATCATGATTATCTCCAACATCCTGAACTGCTTGCTGACAGCGGTGTACGCGTCCTTCTCGTCAAAAGCGTGCTGATGGAGAAAATCCTCTCTTATGATCTTGGCGGTTTCAAGCGTCAGCCTGTCCTCGTCAGAGATAGATTCCACGCCGACAAGGCGGACAATTTCCTGGAGGCTTGATTCCTCCTGAAGTATATTCAGCGCCTTTTTCCTCATCGCGGGAAATTCTTTCATGTCATTTTTTTCATAGAAATCGCTGATATCATCCACATACAGAGAATAGGAATTCAGCCAGTTGATAGCCGGAAAGTGCCTCTGATAAGCCAGCGCGGATTCCAGACTCCAGAACACCTTCACCATCCTGAGAGTCGCCTGCACGACGGGGTCGGAAAGATCTCCGCCGGGAGGCGAGACCGCCCCGACCACAGACACGGAGCCGCGCCTCGGAGGTGTCCCCACCTCAACTATGCCGCTTCTCTCATAAAATCCGGCTATCCTTGAAGTGAGATAGGCCGGATAACCCTCCTCACCCGGCATCTCCTCCAGCCGTCCCGACATTTCTCTCAGGGCCTCCGCCCAGCGGGATGTGGAATCCGCCATCACGGCGACATCCATCCCCTGGTTTCTGAAATATTCGGCGATGGTTATGCCCGTGTAAATAGAGGCCTCTCTGGCCGCGACGGGCATGTTGGAGGTGTTGGCTATCAGCACAGTCCTCTCAAGAAGAGGCCGTCCGCTCTTGGGGTCCAGCAGCTCGGGAAATTCAGTGAGGACATCCGTCATCTCATTGCCCCTTTCCCCGCAGCCGACATAAACCACTATATCAGCGTCAGACCATTTCGCCAGTTGATGAAGAACAACCGTATTTGAATAAAAAGCGGGAGCTTCGCCGCCTATAAAATTATGAGCGTCCTCCACTTCAATATCATACACTCTCCCCGAAGAATTTTTTATTATCTCAGCCCTTGTTATCTCATCAATAAAAACAGATGACAGATGATTGAAAGCGTAGTGCCTCAATTCCTTCCTGCCTGAAACTTCCGCGAGTTTCCGGAACATTCCGACGCCCATATTTTCACCGGCGATATAATTGTGAATCTCAATTCCCGCCTTCTTCCATTTCGCGTAAGGTTTGCCGGAAAAATCATAAATTCCGTTCACAAAGTCTTTGCTCATAGGCACTACATCCCAGGAATTGTAGGGCTGTTTCCCGCTTTCAAGATACGCTTTCATTTTCGCGAACTTAACCGTGCCTGGCAGACAGCACTCTCTGTAAAATTTTTCTATTTCGGCGCGGCCCCGTATGAAAATTCGGAAGCTTTTAAACCCTCCTGTACTTCTCTTTTTAAAACTCGCCAATATCCCTAATTTAAGCAGAAGATAACCGATATCCCTCGCCATGTTTCTGCTTGAAGTGGCTATTTCAATTTCCCCCTCCTCCGCGAAAAAACTGCCGTCGCACACAAAGTAACAAGCCAAATATTTCGCGAGCGTTTTAGCAGACGCCGCCAAAAGCCCTTTCGGCAAAGTTATGTTTCTTGACTTTTTATATTCCGGAAAACCAAAATAATCCAAGAGCTTTTTTATAACGGGGCTTTCCGTTATGATGACCTCCACCGTCGGCATTTTGTGTTCTTTTGAATCAATATCAAATATTTCTCTCACCAGATCTCTGAAAAGATTTCTCAATCCGGCATCGTTGTTATAAAACCTGACGCTTCTGCCTTTCACCTGACCGTCGCCGCCGATGAGAGCGAGCAATGAAGACAACTTCTCATCTAATCTGTGCGGAATGCGCGTCGCCGGAGATGTTGTCTGCCCTTTCACATAGAAAACATCGGGCGTTTTAATTCCGGCAAACTTATAAACGGAGTCAAAAAATTTGAGTGTCGGCAAATTGCGGCCTGCGTAATATTCAATCAGACAGGCGTAGTTTATATCCAAAAGAACCGACATTTTTTTAAGCGAGCCGTGAACCGCCTTTAATTTTTCAAGAACTCTGTGGAAATCCCTTAAGCGCGCGGGTTCGGCAAGACGAAAATCCGCGAATATTTCCCGCCACGGCAATTCATTTTTTATTTCTTCACCCTGCGGTAAATGGCGGGGCATAATAAGATAATCGCCTTTTTTAAGTTTCCCCGCTTCCATAGGCTTTTCGTTCAAATCAGAATACGCGAAAAGTTTATGCACGGGCGTAACCTTAAATTCCCGCCCTGACCTCGTCGTGAGCTTGACAAGAATATCCGATTTCCCCCTGTAAACGGCCCGGGCTCTGAATTTACCTATTTTTCCGTCTTTCCAGCCGTAAACAAAAAGGTCCTCGTTAATGACGGTAAAATCCTCGTCTTCTTTAATTACCCTTTTGCCTTTATGCCTGAACTCTTCATAAATGTCCTTCATCTTCATAATTTTTCCGTCCGCAAGAAAAACAGGACTGTCTCCTGAAACGCATTTGCCGCTCCCGAAAGGCCCGGGGATGCAGCCGGTGCCTCCTTTGGCGACGGGGAAAAAGGAATCTATCACCCTTGTGCCCGTAACAAGAGGCTCCGAGGGCTGTATTTTTTTAGTGTAAGGAAGCGGGCTGCGCACCGGCCATTTGAACATCATCTGAACCGCGCTCTCTCCCACCCTGCATATATCGTCGGTCACAAGAAAAGAACCGGCTTTGAGGCCCGACACTTTTCCTGACACGCCCGGCGGCACCATAATCTTGCTCTCTATCGCTTCGGATTCCCGCACCGTGCCGAGGATGGCGAATTCCACGAGCTCATCGCCGTTACTCGCGACGGGCTTGAACTCCCACTTCTTTTCACGGGAGAGCCCGTTGGCGCGGACGCCCCTGAGGATATAATCCCCCGTCTTCTCTCTCACCCTGTCAAGCGGGCGCTGAATGCCGTCGTATATGGACTGTATCAGTCCGGGGCCCAGCTCAACGGTCAGGGGAGAACCCGTCGCCTCAACCGGCTCGCCCGGGGCTATGCCGCCCGTTTCTTCATAAACCTGAATGGAAACAACCTCACCCTGTATCTCTATAATCTCGCCGATTAGGCCCTGCTTGCCCACGTGCACGACCTCATACATTTTCACCTCGGCAAGGCCCACAGCCTGGATCAGCGGGCCGGCCACCCTGATAATTTTTCCTTTTTTAGTCATATAACTGTTCTCCGTTCTTTACATCTCCACACCCACAGCAATTTTTACAAGTTCCGCTACTTCCTTTTCTATCCTGTTGTCCTCCCCCGGGAGAGGAAATACAATATAAGGGGCGCCGGCAAAGCGCTCCCTGAATTTTTTTTTCAGGCCGTCAAAAGCGCTTTGAGAAAAAATAAAAAAGGCGCCTTTTTCATCTTCCATTTTTTTGAAAACACCCCGCTCATCGCCTTTCCATTCGGCAGTCGATGCCCCTATGGCGGAAAAAAGACTGCAGAAGATTTTGTCACCGCAGGCGAAGACTTTCTTTTCTTCATGAGACATATTTAAAATCCGCCTCCCTCTTTTTAGCCATGAGGAGCATTCTCACTATCCTGGCCTGCCACCAGATCGCCAGCCATATATATTCCAGCACCTCATCGCCCTCTATCCTTCCCAGCAGGCTTTTTCTTTTGGCGTCAAGAAAGCCGTAAAAATCCAGCGGCGCCGGGAAACTCTCAAGCGCCGCCAATATATCCTTCCTTAAATTTTTTTCCAGAAACGCAAGGAATTCGCTCTCGTCGGATGTGAAGAAACCGCCGTCCTGCGATATTTCTGAGAAAACCGCCGACATAGATAATATATACGCGCCTATGCCGAAATCCTCTTTCGCGTCATCGAGCAGGCGTCCGAAGGGCCGGCTCTTTATAACGGATTCTGCTCCGTGAAAATTGCCGGAGCCGAAAGCCGTTTTCAGCTCCTGAGGACTTAAGAGCAGCGTTTCTAAAACGCGGGCTTTCCCGACGGCAAAAACAGCGCCGAATTTCATTCTTAGCTCACCTCTCTAATGGTGACAGATTTGAATTTCTGCATAAATTCATCCCAGCTGAAACTCACGACTATTTTATCCATGTTTATGATTACCGGACAGGATATGTTCTTTTTGACTAATTTTATTTTTTTTGACATCGCCGTTCCTTTAAGCAGAGCGTGAGCCTCATCCGACAGTTCCGCTTCGGAGGCGCCGCCGGCGTTTTTCTCTATAAAATCAATCAGGAGCTTCTTTTTCAAATCAGGCGAAGCCATCAGTTTTTCCTTAAACGCGTCATAAACGGCCTCTATCTCAGCGAGATGCGCCTTCCGCAGGATGTTCTTTGCCTGTATCCTGCCGCCTGAGACGATCTCATCGTGAAGAAGCCGGGCGGCGCGTTCGGAACCCTTGCGGGCATCATCCAGAAGCTTCCCTGCATTCGCTCTGGCCGCGTCAAGGGCTTTCTTTTTTTTCTCTTCAGCGTTTTTGAGCATCTCATCGAGCTCATCGCTCATGCTCTTCTCTAAGCTGTCAAGAAGTTCCTTCCACGCCATTTTAGAGCTGTACCGAGAGCACCACCAGGATAGATGTGACAAAACCCAGCAGCGCGTAAGTCTCAACAAGAATACCGTAGATGACAGCGAGCCCGAATTTTCCTTCCTGTTTAGCGACAATCCCCACGCCGGCGGCGCAGACCCTGCCCTGGTATATGCCGCTCAAAAGTCCGGCCACGCCAACCGGTATGCAGGCGGCCAGAAGAAGCAGGCCCTGGTTGACAGAGACAGCCGCGGGCGCCCCTCCGCCAAGAAGACCGAGTTTGAGTATCGCCATAAAACCCACGGCGAAACCGTAAATACCCTGCGTTCCCGGAAGAGCCACAAGAATAAAAGTCTCGCCGAATTTTTCCGGCTTCTCGCTCAAAACTCCGGCGGCGGCCTGACCGGCCGTTGACACCCCGACGGCGGAACCTATACCGCCGAGAAACACGGCTATCCCGGCTCCGAATAAAGCAATTGTCAATCCATCCATTTTATTACCTCCTCAATGCAAATCCCCACGCCGCTCAAATCTCGAGCGAAGAGTATTTTACGAAATTTTTCAGCGGTTTGAAATAATGTCCGCCCGTCCTTATAAATTTGGTAAAAAACTCATAAAATTGCAGCCTCATTGTGTGCACTGTCGCGCCCAGCATGTTGATCACAAGATTGCCGGCGTGCAGAATCACAAAAAAGACCGCCGCGAGCGGTATCGCCCATGTTCCCCATGACACCACTATCCAGACAATCTCATTTATCGCCATCGCCACAAGCCCCGTCGTCAAACCCAGGGCGAACAACCTTATATATGAGAGAATATCGGAAAACGCGTTTCCGGTTAAAACCGAGTAAAGGCCGTAATAACTCCACAGCAGTTTGAAGATGGGTCCTTCCTGCGTGATAAGATTATACAGGACGATGGACGCAGCCCCGGCGGCGAACATGATTTCGAGTGTCGCCAATAATAACGGCTCCGGCGTAAAAACCTTGAGCGCGTAAACCGCAAGCAGCGCGGGCATTGAAATCTGTATCATAATAGCGGCTATATCCTCAAAGACCATGGCCCCGAGCCTGCCCTGCCCGAAGTCGTCGACACATTTCAGAACCATACCCCACATCACCTGGATAAAACCGCAGGCAATCGCTATCCCCACGAATAAAAGCGCGTCTTTTACAGGATCGAATAAAACAAGTTTGTCCGCGGCGATTTTTAAAAACCCGAGCTCCGCGGGAAGACGCGAAAGAAAATCCGGTCCGAACCAGCCACCCGTCACCGCACCCGCGGCAACAGTAAACAATCCTCCTCCAAGAAATACTTTGAGTATTTTTTTGAGTTCCCGCGGCGTTTTATTCCATGCCAGCGCCCACGCGGAGACGGCCGCGATAACGAGTCCATACATGGCATCCGTCAGGCATAGGCCGAAAAAGAAAGCGAAAAAAACAGCCGCGTTCGGCGACGGATCCACCGAGCCGTAAGAAGGCACGCCGTACATGGAAGTCAAAAATTCGTAGGGCCGGGCCATGTCATTGTTTTCGAGGCTCACGGGCACATCTTCACCCTTCAGAGGTTTTCTCGATTCATAGTGAATATCCGGGAAATTCAAAGCCGCGTCCGCCAGAACAGCATCCGCTATTTTTTCTCTGACCCAGCCGGAGAGCACAAACATCTTTTCTGTCGCGAACACTTTCTCCACTTTTGAGGCCTCGCGTATTTTCAGATTTTCATAATAGTCATACAGGAGAAGGAGTCGCCCCGTGTACGCGGCCATGCTTTTTTTCTCGTCGTACAGCATTTCTTCCTCATCTTTTGCGATAACGAGCTCATCTCTGAGCTTTTGTAATTCGGATTGCGGGTCCATTGGAAGATCCATGAACTCAATCGGGAAACCGTCTCGAAACCTCTGTAAATTTTCGGCGCCGTCCGCTTTATCCGCGGGGAGAAGAAGTAAATATGTTTTTTTGGCGGGGTCTGAATAAACGCATTCAAGCGCGGCATCCGTAAAACCGGCAAAAAATTTCTCAAGCTTCGCCGCTTTTTTGGCAGGACAGGAAAAAAGACGCCAAGTTGTCTTTGAAAGCCCTGAGAGCGCCGTGAAATCCACCGGCAGAGCCAGGGCGTTCTCAAGCCGGGATATTTTTTCCGATAAGTCCTTGATCTTGCCGCGGTTTTCAGCGAACGCCGCCCTCACATCAGGAAATCTCGCGAGGATCTTCTCCGCGTTAAAGCCGGCTGTTTTTTTCTGACCCTTGAGCGCAGCCTTGCCGGAACCGGCTATAAACTGTATCAGTCCTTTAAGGTCCTCCACCCTCCGGGCGCTCTCATAAAAAGAACCGCTGTCCTTATCCGCGCCGGGCACCGTGATCTCTGATGGAGTTTCCGCAAGCTCCATCACACCCTTCTTCTGCAGAAAGGCGAAAATAGAATTAAAACGGCCTGCGGTCCCGGCCAGATATATCTTTCTTAATGGGGCTATCAACTTTTCAGATACCTTTCCAGTTCCTTAAAGAGAGAAGATATTATCTTGTCACTTTTGCCCCTGAAAACAAGAGCGTCTTTTTTTGCTTTTATTTCAGCGTCAAGGAGCATCTGTCTCACCTCCTCCCGCGAACGGGCACTGCTTGCGGAAAGCATTTCACCCTTCTCCTGAGACGCGCGGCGATCCGCATCATCCATGATACGCTCTTCCTCGGCCGAGGCGGCCTTGAGGAGTTGCTCTATTTTTTTCTTGAGCTCGGCTTTTCTCTGAATGAGCTCTTTTTCCTTTTCCGCCACCTCGCTGATTTTACTGTTCAGGTCTTTCATATTCCACCTTTATATTTGTTTCATCCAACAGTTCGCGGGCGAGAGGCGTGATTATGGCCCCGGCGGGGACAGTCATGATTCTGGCGCCGGTGTCCAGAAATGTCCTGACATCATTCTCCGTAACGAGCCTGACGGAACCCGAGGCCCCGGGCCACAGGTTTCTGAGATAATCCCCCGCGAAAAAACCCCTCTTGATATTTTTCTCTTTGGGATTTAACTTCAGGAGCTCGTCAAAGATCAAATTCTCCAGATGATCTTTATCCATTAATCAAACCTGAGTGATATTTATTTGGGCAGTATCCCCGCAAGCTGGTCATCCGGCCTGGGTATCACATGCACTGACACGAGCTCTCCCACTCTCTGGGCCGCGGCGGAACCGGCTTCGACGGCCGCGCGAACGGCGCCCACCTCACCCCTGACGAATGTGGTGACATAGCCGCCTCCGATCTTCTCATATCCCGAGAGTTCCACCTTAGCCGCCTTCACCATCGCGTCGGACGCTTCCACCATTCCGACCAAACCCTTCGTTTCAACCATTCCTAATGCCATCTGTGCCATTTTCATCCTCCCATAATGGGGACGGTTCCTATTACCGTCCCCTTATCTTCAACCGTCCCATAATGGGGACGGTTCCTATTACCGTCCCCTTATCTTCAACCGTCACCTTATCTTTAATGACCCTTTGATTCCGTTTTAGCGCCCGTGACGATGGCCACCGAGGCCGAAGCGCCTATGCGCGTGGCGCCCGCGGCTTTAAGAGCCACGACATCATCCCTGTTGTGCACGCCGCCCGAGGCCTTGACACCCATTGAAGGGCCCACCGTCTCGCGCATGAGTTTTATATCCTCAACTGTCGCGCCGCCCGTTGAAAAACCTGTTGAGGTTTTCACAAAATCAGCGCCTGCCTCCTTGGAGAGCTCGCAGGCTTTTATCTTCTCCTCTTTTGTCAGCAGAGCCGTTTCAATAATCACCTTGAGGACATGCCCCCGCGTCACTTCCCTGACGGCTTTTATGTCGTCAAGCGCGAGCTGATAATTACCGCTTTTGAGGGCCCCCACATTTATCACCATGTCTATCTCATCGGCTCCCGCGGCGATAGCGTCGCGCGCCTCTATGGCCTTTGTGGTGGATGTCGTTGCGCCCAAAGGAAAACCGATCACCGTTGTCACGCCCACCCCCGAACCTTTAAGAAGATCCTTGGCCAGGGCCACATAACCCGGATTCACGCAGACCGTCGCGAAATTATATTTTTTAGCCTCTTCGCACAAAGCCCCGATCTGTTCCTGCGTGGCGTTGGCTTTAAGAAGCGTGTGGTCTATCATAGAGGCGAGCGCCGAATCATAAGAGCCCTTTTCCGGATGCAGAGCGGATATCCTGGAAGCGCCGGCGAGCATGATCGCCTTTACATCCTCCGGACGGGTGACCACGCACTGAGCGCAACCTATGCACTCGCTGACCGTCCCCTCAAGCAACGGGCATTTTAATTCCCCCGCGCTTTGCTGTTTAACCGGCGGGAACCCGTCATTTGAAAAAATCTTTCCCGCTGTTCCGAAAGTGACTTTCACAGCACCCGAAGACACCGGCTTGCCGGAAGACCCGTAAGTGACGCGCGAGGCAGAACTGTTCGCGAAAACCGGCTTGCCGGATACCGGACTCGCCGGCCGGAGACTCTGATTCTGCGATAAAATATCCCTCACAATCTGCTCAACTTCTTTTCTGTCCATTTTTCCTCCTAATGAAATTTTCTATGCTTTCCGTCAAGCAGGCTCTCGTCCACTATGCCGCACACGACAGTCCTTATCCCGGCGACCGGCTGTTCGAGCATTCCCCTTGCTGAATTGCCTTCGTCATTTACAAGCACTATATTGCCCTTACCGGCGCCCACAACATCAACCGCCATAACGGTTTCTCCTTTCGTTTTTCCTGTCTCCGTATCATACGGTGCCACCAGAAGGAGTGTGTGATTATTCAAACAAGCCTGTTTTCTCGTCGCCCAGACATTGCCCACAACTTTACATATTTTCATTTCCCGTCCTTCACTTTGCCGTCGTCATCGTCTATCATATCCACCCCGTCTATAATACCCATGACAGTCGCGTCAAGCGGCGGCATTTCATCCAGCAGCTGCTTATCTCCGGAGAGCCAGGAAAAACAGGCTTCCCTGGACTTAACATAAAAAACGAATTCTCCCGCGCCCGCGCCGACACTGTCGGCGGCGACTATAATGTCTCCCTTTGCTCTGCCCGACCAGTCGGTGGGCTGAAGGAGCAACAGTGTTTTCCCCTCCAGAGTTTTCCATTTCGCCGTGGCGACCACACGGCCTATCACTTTAGCGGCATTCATACTTCTCTCCCCCGTTGATTTTATGAATTCTCCTGAGATGCCTTTCCGCGGGCTCAGGCGCCACGAGCCAGGCATCTATGCATTCCTTGATAAGCTCCGGATCCATGAACCTCGCTCCGAAACAAATCACCTGGCATCCCGTGTCCGATGCGGCAAAGGCCGCGATTTCCTTGTTATACACGAGAGCCGACCTTATTCCCTTAACCTTATTCGCGACTATATTCACACCATTGCCGCTACCGCAGACAAACACGCCTTTGTCATTTTTGCCGACGGCTATTGAGCGCGCCGCGGGGTAGGCGGAATCGGGATAATCAAAAGATTCCTCGCCCGGGGCGCCGAAATCCTCCACAACATGACCCTTTCCCTCCAGATATTTTTTAATATCTTCTTTCGCGCTGAAGCCCGCGTGATCCGACGCAAGAGCTATCTTCATTTAAAATATTTCCTTTCAATCGCGGCGATCTTATCCAGCCGCCTCTGATGACGCGCTCCGCCAAAAGGCGTGGTGATATACGCGTCCGCAATCTTCTCGGCGAGCAGTTCGCCGAGCATTTTGCCGCCCAGGCAGAGAATATTGGCATCATCATGCTCAGAAGCAAAGGCGCCGGTCATTTCGTTATAAGCGCAAACGGCGCGCACTCCTTTCACCTTGTTCGCGGCCAGCACCATCCCGCCTCCTGTGCCGTCAACAAGTATGGCCTTATCATATTTTTTATCTTTCATAGCTTCCGCCACAAGAAAAGCTATGTCCGGATAATCCACCGCCTCAAGAGAATAACAGCCGAAATCAGCGACAGTGTGCCCTTTTTTCTGAAGGGCTGCCTTAAGATATTCTTTTAAATCAAAACCGCCGTGATCGGAACCTATGGCTATGTTCATGTTATTCAACCTCCCAATTATCAGTCACTTTTGCGCTTCATCCTATTTTTAAACTTTGAAAAATAAGCATCAATTTCTATTCTCAATTCAATTCCGACTTCTTCAAAGCAATCCAGTAAATTCTGATAAGCGCCTTTACCTCCCAAAAAATTCCAAAAATCATCAGCAACTTTCAATTCTTTTTCCATATCCAGCATTCCTCTCATCGTCCAACGCGTATAAGGTTTGGGCTCATACGGATTATACGGAATCGCTATCGCCGTATTTACCTTTTTTTTAGGGTCATCTGCCAAAACAGCCGCCACCCATTCAAGAAGAGTTCTTTTAAATTCCTTAAAACCGCCCACATTCGGTTTGGCTGTTTTGATATCAAATAAAAATAGTTCGCCAAACTTATCTTCAATAAAAACATCAACTTTCGTTAATTTAACTTGTCGCATTTTCCCCATCCTGCACACTTTCCTTATTGCTTCAATTTCTTTAGATTTGTCAGGAATCTCTTGTGCGGTAGTCAAATTATCTATTATTCTCTGGACCACTATTTGAGCGTGTTCACTTACACATTGTCCCGCGGTTGCTTGCGAAATAGCGGTTTTAAAATTGTTTTTAGCTAATTCAACGGCAACCGGTTCAAAAATACTTGTTCCAAAATTAGTGTTCAAAGAGTGTATGAAAGAATACAAAGCAAGCCTGTCTTTACCCAATAGCCTTGTGTGGAAAGGCATTGATGAAGGTTCCGGTTTATGCACACTAAATTTTTTCCTTAAACTGTTCCGTAAAACGGTCTTTATCTTTTGTTTGACTGTTTGCATCATAGCGATAGCATCATTTCCTCTTTAAGTGGAAAATAATCTCCGAATACGCGCCTTTATCTCTTTCGGTTCGATTAAGCACCGGGCGTTTGAACCGATTTACAATCTTCATCCCTGATTTTTCAGCTATTATCGGATATAAATTAAATTTGTCATTCGCTACTAAAAACACATGGGAATCCATCGCTAAAAATTTTTTACAATTGTTTAACACATCCGAAATCCCTTGAACATATATTTTTTTTGCTTCATTGCCCTGGCCTCTAAACAAAGAGCCGATTTCTAAATCATCTTTCCTATCAAAAGCAAACAAATCATAGGCGTAAGCATGTTGCTCATGATAATTAATTAAACCCACATACGGAGGACTTGAAAAGATTCCTTTTATTTTCTGTTTGTTGAGCAGAACATCAAATTGGTTTCGCGATCTTCTAAATTTTGAAAAAATATTTATTGTTCTCGCATCGCCTGTTAAACACTTTTGAAAAGTGTCTGTCCTTAATGTTTCAAATGCGCGCAATCTCTGAATAGTGTCTTCACTATATCTTTTCCACCAGCTCAATATGGAAAATAAGGGCTTGCAGATTTTCCCATGTTTTGAGCAATAATATGTAGTTGTAATAAGTTCTTTCAGCGTTGCTAAATCAGAATGCGTTGTTGCGCGGCAAGAACGTATGGTTCTGCTTAAAATGATCTTTATTATTTTTCGCGAATTCAAATCTTTCACTTTTTCAACAAGATTGTAAACAAAATCAATCTCTTCCCGCACATGCTTCAAATACCATTTATCAAGGAAAGTATCGGATTTATCCTGTTTAAGCTGTATCCCGTATTGATTAACAAGATTGGTATATGTGTCCAAAAACTGTTTGGCTTTTTCATCGCCATATTTTTCTTCATTTATTACTCCGCTTTTTACTTCATATCTAAATTTCGGAGAGGGAAAATAAAGATTGTTAAATTTTTTTAATTCTTCCAATAAATGCGCTTCAAATTTAACAGTCTTTGAATCTACAATAAATTGTCGTAACGCATTTGTTATTTTTTCAATTTCATAAGCTAATTTTGTTAAATCATATTTCCCGATTTTTGCATTGCTAATCATGACATTAAAAGCGGATATGTCTATTCCTATAGCATGCATTCCTAATTCATTCGCCTGGACTAATAATGTCCCACTGCCACAAAAGGGATCCAAAACGATATCGCCCTTCGCAAAATATATTTCCTTTTTGAAATCATCCTTATGATCGTCTAAAAAGTATTCAACCAATTGAGGAATAAATTTCCCTTTATATGGATGCAGTCGATGAACATGTTTAGTCGTATCGGCTTCCTTAAGATAATCAAACGATAATTTCCAATTTAAATCATCACCCAATTTTGCCTTCCAGTTAATTTCTCTTCTACCCAAAAAAGAATTATAATAATTCTCCAAATCCGCTTTTTTTATACAGGCATTTCCGTTATCTCCAATTTTTTTGACTTTTCCATATTGAATAAGATAAGAAATATTTGACGTGGTGACATTTTTTTGGAGATACTCACTCGCCCATTCGCTGGCCTGCTTTATAGTGAATATTTCCGAACTATTTCTTATCATTGTTCTCCTTACAAAACAACTTTCTTCATATCGGGATGCGCGTGCGGGATCACCATCTTATGGACTATTATCCCGTCACCGGCTACCGCTTTACAGGCGGCGTTGACCGCGGTCTTTACCGCCCCCACCTCACCTGTGAGAGTAAAATAACATTTGCCGCCGATACCCATAGCCATGCGTATTTCTATGAGTCTGACATCGGCCTTTTTTCTCGCCGCGTCCGCCGCCAGTATGCATGTGGCCACAGACATCGTTTCCACCGAGCCTAAAGATTCTATTTCAGATACTTCAGTAATACCTCTTACCGCTCTTATTACTTCGCTGTGAACATTTGGGATGGTAAGAGTATCAACCAGAAATTCTCCTGCCATATCTATCCCGGCATCCATACTGCTTTGCACATCGGATAATGCTCCCGTGACAAGAATTATAAATTTTCCCGGACACACGGGATGCGCTTCCACAAGCTCTATCCCTGACATCTTGAGCATAGCGTCGGCGACTTCAAATCCGCTTGAGATGGAACAAAGTTCTATTAAACCTATCGCAGCTTCCATACAATTCTCCTCTTATTGGGGACTGACCCCTTCTTCATTTTAAGCGATGTAAATATACTTTTCATCAATCTTTACCACCGTCCCCGGTATACTGGCATGAAGATTAGCGCTCAGCGCCTTTTCCGGCGCTTTGGCTATAAGTTCTCCCTCCTTAACTTCCGAACCCGCTTTTACGACGGGCAGAGGAGCGGATCCGACATTCTGGCACAAAGCTATTTTGACTTTAGCCGGCGCAAGTTCTTCGGGGTGAAAGCTGACCGGCTTATCAAATTCAGCGAGCCCTATTCTCTGGAGAAGACGCTGCGCGGGGAATTGCCTCAATGCCCTTTCGCTGTGGACGCTTAATTGCGACGAAGTGTGCATATTTTTATGCCCCTTTTTCACCAGATTTTCTTTTACATCCCTGAAAACTCTTTTCGGCGAGAGATCCTGCGGACAGGCGACCTCGCAAAGGCCGCACTGCGAACAGAGAAAACTCCCGGAACTGATTTCATTGAATTCTCCGGAAGCGAAGAAATTCATCCGCATTATCTTGTGAGGAAATATCCGGTGGCCTAAAAGATTCCTCGGGCACACAAGAGTGCAGTCCATGCACTGTTCGCATATTGATTTTGCCCGGCGCATGGCAACCGTCGCCGTCCTTGTTTTTTTTGCAACGAGGGATGAATCGGACGGGAGAACAAGGATAGCCCCTGTTGTCTTTGTGACGCAGAAATCATCATTGATTATATCGCCCATCATAGGACCGCCGTTGAGCAGCGTATAATGCTGTTTGCGGGGTTTAGCTAACTTCACTATATCCGACACGCACGCACCGACGGCGCAGCGGACAATGACAGGGTTTTCAACATCTCCCGTGACAGTAACATTTTTTCTTGTTACGGGTCTGCCTTTTTCCACCGCCTCGCATATATTTACCAGTGTTCCGACATTATCCACAATACATCCGACATTTATAGGTATGCCGGCCTCCGGCACGATACGGCCCGTAATCTCATTCACCATAACATGCTCATCTCCCGCCGGATAAACATTCCCCATTTCAAAAATCTTAATGCCGGGAGCCAAAGTTTTATTGAGAGCTTCTATCTGCCTGTGATATTTTTTCTTGAGGCCTATGTATCCCTGAGATGCGCCTGAGGTTTTCATAACATATCGCATGCCTCTGACTATTTCGGCGGCTTTTGTTTCCATCAGATACTGGTCGCCCTTCAGAAGCGGCTCGCATTCCGCGCCGTTGGCTATGACAAAATCCGCGTCAGCGGCTATCTTGACATGCGTGGGAAAACCCGCGCCGCCGCAGCCCACCACTCCGGCGTCAGCAACCTTTTTGATGATTTCTTCTCTGCTTATTTCCATAATTTTAAGCCCGTCGTTTGATCAAACTTTCTTTTCAGGATTTTACGCGAGGGAAACAGCGCGAGTTCCGCGGCGAAGATCTCACTCTTCAACAGATGCCCGCCTTTGACATTTCCTTTTTCATCCGCGGCGTTTATGTGCGCGTGCACAAATATTTCTCCGTCAGCAAAAGATATATTTCCCATACAGGAGCTTATTTCATAAGCACCTTTCAGCTTGAGCGTGCCGTATTTCTTTTTTTTCTGGTCATAAAAAGCAAGCGAAAGATTTTTCAACGCGCCAACCGCATTAAACCATCCGCATTGAATCTTTTCTTTTTTGCAGACGGCTTTTATCTCTTCACAAAGATCAGCGCCGTGTTTTAATTTTTTTATGATCATACAATCCTGAAACTATCAACCAGCGCACAGCGCAGCTCTCTGGTAAAATCCTTGGCCTTTGTAAGCCCCTCGCCCGTCGGAGTGGATATGGTGAGTGTGGCATAACCTGTCCCCATACCCAGCCCCATATACGACGGCCCGTTTTTCACGAATATGGAACACTGCATAGCGCGCGCCATTTTGGAAAGATTCGCAACATTTGTGGAATGCATGACAGCCGTGTGACGGTTGCCTGCTTCCACTTTCACCGCCAGCTCAATGGCTTCGTCAATATCCGCAGCTTTTGTCACGGGAAGAACGGGCATTAGCTGTTCCGTCCATACATACGGATGTTCTCGCGAAACGGCGGCCCATAGAAGCCGTACCGCGGAAGGCACCTCCAAACCTATCGCTTTGGCAATAACGGCGGCGTCACGGCCTACGAAATCCCTGTCAACGACGCCTTCGCTGTTTTCGGGACTTGCCGGTTTTTTGATTGCCGCTTTTGTCAGAATGTCAAACTGCCCCGCGCTGAGTTCAAAAGCCCGGCTGTCTGAGCGCATGGCGGAAATAAAACTCTCCCATGCCTTGTCGCAGACAATAACAGCTTTTTCCGCAGTGCAGAGAACGCCGTTGTCGAAGGAAGCCCCGCTTATAATATCAGCGGCGCATTTCGGAAACTGCGCGGTTTCATCAACAACAACAGGGGGATTCCCCGGACCCGCGGCAATGACCCGTTTTTCACTCCTCATCGCCCTTTTCACCACGGCGGGGCCGCCTGTGACAGCCATGAGCTTTACCCTCGGGTCGTCAAAAAGCATTTCAGCGCCTTCAAGAGAAGGTTTTTTCATAGCTGATATGAGCGCGGCGGGACCTCCCGCGGAAATAACGGCATTCTGTAAAATGCTTATCGCTTTAAGCGAGCAATTCTTCGCCGACGGGTGCGGAGCGAAAATAACGGAATTGCCGCCGGAAAGTATGCTGATAGTATTGTTTATAACCGTTGACGTGGGGTTTGTGGAAGGTATCACCGAACCGACAACGCCGAAAGGGCCGTATTCCACCAGAGTCATTCCGTGGTCTCCCGTAAAAGCGCCGGGCTGGACATCTTCAACGCCGGGTGTTTTCTCCGCGGCGAGTTTATTCTTGATGATCTTATCGGCGGCGCGGCCCATTTTGGTTTCTATCTGCGCGTCACTTGCCAGCGTTTCCGCGTTCTCCAGGGCGGCTTTGCGGATGGCGGCTATTATTTTCACGCGTTTTTCCACACCCTGATCCTGAAAAAACTTCTGGGCGGCGGAAGATGACGAAATAGCTTCTTCCATCGTGTCAAACAGGGGCCCGCGAGAATTGTCCGCCAGATGAACAGCCCCGGAAACCGGGATTCTTTTCATCACCTCATCAACGATTTTTTCTATATCCACTTTATCCATAAAACCTCCGCGATGTAAGCGGCGTTAACGCCTACTTTGAAAAAATCAACTTACCGTCCTGCTCCACATAATCCACGATGGCCATCACTGTGCAGTCGGTGGGCTTGTTTTCCGTTATTGTCGTCTGGCGCGCGGAAGAACCGGAAACAAAGAGCACCAGCTCGCCGTTGCCCGCGCCGACCACATCTATGGCCACAAGAGGAGAGCCCGCCGCTTTTAAGAGCGACGAATCCACCGGCTGTATGACAAGAAGTTTTTCTTTAGGCAGTTTCGCGTCCTTTACCGTGCAGACACAATTACCTATGACCCTGGCAAATTGCATTATCGCCTCCCTGCCTGCCGATAAGGCAGGCCTGCCCCACGATTCGCGGGGCTTTCTATTATTTCCGGCCAATGCTCCTTCAACTGAGGATGCGGCTGGGGAATCACATGTACCGCCACAAGAGAATCTAAATTCGAGGCGGCAATCGCGCCGGCCTCGCAGGCGGCCTGACAGCTCGCCACATCTCCGCGCACAAAAACGGTCATCTGCCCTTTTCCCGTTTTAGCGGTACTCAACACGCTTACGCCGGCGGCTTTCGCCATGGCATCTGTGGCGGCTATCAACGCCAAACGCCCGCGTGTCTCCAGCATCCCCAGAGACGATCCGCCGGCGGCGGATTTCGCCAAGCTCAACATCAGATTAGAACTCTGCCGTCTTATTTCTTTCTGCTTCCGGGAAGCGAAATGGGCATTTTGCCCTCAAGATCGCCGTGAGGCTGGGGAATCACATGGACAGACACGAGTTCGCCTATCCTTCCGGCGGCAGCGGCACCCGCTTCGCAGGCTGCCCGGCAGGCGGCCACTTCGCCTCTTACACAAACCGTGACATAACCGCCGCCTATTTTATCATAACCGGCGATCTGAACATTGGCCGCTTTCACCATGGCATCGGCCGCCTCAATGAGGGCGACAAGACCTTTCGTTTCAATCATTCCGAGAGCTTCCATTTTTTACCTCCTACAATATCGGGACAAGAATGTCCCTTCTACAAGTCCATCCTAAACAACATAAATCCAGCCGCCGCTCTTAAAATCAAAAGCGTTGGCTTCATCCGTATCTAAATGACATTCCAAAACGAAGTTAGGCGATACCCTGACAAGAGTGTCGCCCAGTATCCCGCCCCTTGTTCCGTTTATTTCTATTCTCACCCTTTCCCCGTCCTTCAGCTCCAGCATCCCGGCATCCGCGGGAGTCATGTGTATGTGCCTGGCGGCGACAAGACAGCCCTCTTTCAGTTCCACTTCTCCGGCGGGGCCTATGAGCCTCACCGGCGCGGAGCCGCTTATTTTTCCGGATTCCCGCAAGGGCGCGCTAATCCCGAGTTTAAAACTGTCCGTCCGTGATATTTCCACCTGCGTGTATTTTCTGAAGGGGCCGAGTATCCGCACCTTCTTTATGCTGCCGCGGGGGCTCGCTATTTCAATAAGCTCCTTCGACGCGAACTCGCCCGGCTGCAACAGATCCTTGAGTTTCCTCATGGCGTAACCATGTCCGAAAAGAGTTTTGAAATTCTCTTCCGTTATGTGCGCGTGCCTGTTTGAGACATTGCATATGACCGGTTTGGCCGCTCGGCGCAGGCGTCGCGCTATGTTATCGGCTATCGTTTTTGTTTCAGTCATCAAAGTGAACGAGTTTCAGAAAATCTTCAGCTTTGAGGCTGGCCCCGCCTATCAGGCCGCCGTCTATATCAGGGCATTCTATCAAGGCCTTTACATTAGCGGGATTCATAGAGCCCCCGTATAAAATCGGCACAGCCTGAGACACCGAAGCGTCCGAAAGGCCCGCGAGCTGTTCCCTTATATAAGCGTGCATGGATTGCGCCTGTTCGGGCGAGGCCGTTTTTCCGGTGCCGATGGCCCAGACGGGCTCATACGCTATCACAACTTTGGCTATATCTTCTTTTGACATTCCGTTCAGGGCGCCCATTACCTGTTTTTTCACCACATTAAAAGCGCGGGAAGACTCTCTCTCTTCCAGAGTTTCTCCGACACATATTATGGGTGTGAGAGATTTCTCAAGAGATTTCTTCACCTTTTTGTTCACCGTCTCATCAGTTTCTCCGAAATATTTTCTTCTTTCCGAATGGCCTATTATGCAGAATGTACAGCCGCAGGAAATAAGCATATCCGCGGATATCTCTCCCGTATAAGCGCCCTTGTCCTCGTAGAATATGTTCTGAGCTCCCAGATAGAGGCCCTTCGCGCCCGATAAAGATGGGGCGACAGAAGTCAGCGCCGTAAAGGGCGGGCACATCACCGCTATCCTGCCACGCGAGGATATATCACCCAGCCCGGCCGCCACGGCCTTTGATAATTTGAGCGCGTTATCGTTGCTCATGTTCATTTTCCAATTGCCCGCGATTATAATTTTTCTCATTGAAGAACCTCCACTCAAAATTTCCACATTGTGCCTTTTTAGCGCCTCTTTTGCAAGGGGCGTCAGAAGGTATTTTCCTTCGGCAAAAAGCTTGCCGCCGCGCCGCGCTGCGGACAAAATGTCCTCATACCGGATAAGTTTCATGCTTTTTTTTATCAAATAAGTCTTCTGTTTGTCAAATTTTGTAGTGGGGTGCTGAAGTTTTGCCATAAGGATTTTTTAAAAAACCAGCCGCCATTTCCGCTATTCACTTTAAGTCGTAATCCTTCTTGAATTTTTCGGGGTTAATACTCCAAAATTCATCGGGTGGTTTACCAAGTAG
>Ga0210016_1000366_pt1 | contig 39583 bp, 39 predicted proteins | sample CryGeyCG2014_300_FD_185454 | JGI IMG/M metagenome (GOLD analysis project Ga0210016, IMG submission 185454) | Groundwater microbial communities from aquifer - Crystal Geyser CG02_land_8/20/14_3.00 (SPAdes) (version 2) | ecosystem: Environmental > Aquatic > Deep subsurface > Groundwater | place...
CCTCCAGGTCGTCGTCGTACCAGCGGACATCTTCCGCTCCCGCTTCAATAACCGCAAGCTCTAACTCCTCCTTGCTCTTGATGGAGGAGGGCTGAGAAGCGAAAATTACAGTTATAACTCCTCTTTTTTCAAAAAGCCACCTTACCGCCCCTTCTCCCACAAGCTTGCCGTTGTTCTGACTCAAAATCTGTTTAACCTCGCCCAGTGTTCTATTTTTATTGTCAGTAATTCCTTCAACAATAATAGCGATTCCCCCCGGCCCATAAGCTTCATAAAGAACCTCTTCAAGATTAGCTTCTTGTCCGCCGCCGGTCGCTTGTTTGATAGCTCGTTCGATGTTCTCCCTTGGCAGGTTGAAACCTTTCGCCTTTTCAATAGCTATTTTTAGCTTCGAATTAGTTTCTGGGTTTATTCCTCCTTCTTTTACCGCTAACCAAATTACCCTGGCCATTTTAGAAAACATTTGTCCTCTTTTTTGGTCGGTAATCGCTTTTTCTCTCTTTATTTTTTTGGAATGGCTGTGACCTGACATAATTCTCACTAATTCTAACTCTTTTTTAACTTTTTTTTAAGTATCAGAATTATTATCGCAGAAAAAACGGCAATCGCCGAAGCAATTAGGAAAACAAAATAATTATTTTTTGTAATTTGCTTGCCAATAGTGGCTAATTCTTCTTCGGGCAAAAAATTTTCATTTTCCTTGCCAATATCTTCTGAGGGTTCGGTCTTTTTATTTTCTGAAACTTTTTGGGGAATAATATTGTTGGCACCGGGCGTTGGTTGAGATGTCCAAAACCATTCCAAATCAAACCTGCCATACGATTGGCCCAGGGGCGCCTTTGGATAACTTATTGTTTCTATAATTTTATTATCCGGCTGGATAAGAGAAATTTCGTCACCGTCGTTGTTTAAAACAATTTTAGTGGTTGGTCTGTTAATAATTAAAAAACCTAATGCAGAGATTTTTGTTCCAGCAGGAACGGTAAAAATTGTTACGGCTCCCGCAGAGTCTTTAATTTTCCAGCCCGACAAATCAACTTCAAATTGGTTTTGATTTGATATTTCAATCCATTCTTCCAAATCATCCGGCCCTTCGGGGGAGGGAAGGATTTCGTTGATAATGATTCCAGTAGGATATTCTGTTTTTTCCAAGGAAATTGGCGGAGAAATGTCTTCTGATTTTTTTATTTCTTGATTCGTAATCCTTGGTTCTTGATTCTGTTCGCTGTTCTTTGCTTTTGGCGTACCTTCGGGATTTTGGCTGTCTTTCCAATCATTAGGATCAGAGCCCGCAGATTGAAAGTTTTTTCTTTCCATCGTCTGTTTTGTTTCGTTCTCGCCGGCAAACCAGCCCGATGTACAATTTATAGAATCTATTAAATTTCCGGAAGCATCATATAATTCTAAATTTTCTCCATTGTTGCCCAAAGCCCCGGTATAAATTTTGTCGGCTGAAATTTTAGGTACCGCATTGTCGTCCGTTCTTTCTAACAAATAAAAACCATTGGCGGGAAATACTCCGGATAACTTGATTTTCGGCGTTCCGTCCTGAGCAACCAACTGCCAACCGTCAAGATTTATAGAGTTTCCGGTATTATTGTATAATTCTACCCACTCGTCGTTAGCAGAATTTAAGGTTCCCATCCACGCTATCTCATTTATCACCGCAGAATCAGTAGCTTTGATAAAAAACGGGAAGAGAAAGAAAAATAAAAAAACAGCTACTCTTGACCCCCATACCATAACGAGTAATATCTTTGCTAAATAGTCGTCAGGAGAAAGTTGTATTCGTTTACCCGAGCGAAGCGAAGGGTGGAGAAGAACGAATGTTCTTCGACTGGCGTGGGGGCTTGACAAATTTTCCATATTTTGTTAGAATATAAGACATTGAATACCCGAGCCGCAATGCGGCGGAGGGTGGAGAAGAACGAATGTTCTTCGAATAATCCCCGAGCTGGGGGCAAGGAGTTTTTCTTGGACGGATAATCCGGCGCGAGCGGGATTACTCCCCAGAAAAATTCTAAACTTTATGTTCCTAAATACTAAAGATTAGCCCCCAGCTCGGGGATTATTTTTTATGCATTCCCTTATGATTCCCCGTGTTGGAAGATAGGAGCGAAGCGACGTAAGACTACAACCCGCCCACCGCGTCCTCCCAAGCTTCGCTTGGGCCCCTACCAGAAGGTGTCTTTGGCGGGGGTCGGGGAATCATTCACCGGCTACTCTTTCTATTTCTTCTAGGGTGGTAGTTCCTTCCAAAACCTTAATTAAACCATCCTGATTCATTAAAACCATTCCCTTTTTAATCGCCGATTCTCTCATTGCCACAATGGATGGCAAAGTTAAAATAAATTTTTCCATTTGGTCGTCAACTAAAAATGTTTCAAAAATTCCGATCCTTCCCTTATAACCGGTGAAATTGCAGAACTCGCATCCTTTGACTTGAGTAATTTTCGGTCGCGCTTGGAAGAAAGAAGGCGGTAAAATTTCCTTTTTGACGCCAGCCAGTCCTTTTTTTATTTTTTTCAAGTCAGCAGGCGAAGCGGGCACAGATTTTGCGCATTTTTTACAGACCTTTCTTGGCAGTCTTTGAGCCACTACCATATTTAAAGCCGGTGCTATGGAAATTGGCTTGACTCCTAAATCAACCAATCTCGCGATGGCGCCGGCAGCATCGTTGGTGTGTAAAGTGGAAAAAACCAAATGTCCTGTAAGAGCTGCCTGACAGGCAATTTCAGCCGTTTCTAAGTCTCTAATTTCTCCCACCAGAATTACATCCGGGTCCTGACGCATTATTGACCTGAGACCTGAAGCGAAAGTATAACCCTTTGAAGGATCAACCTGGGTTTGGGAAAGTCCTCCAAGATGATATTCAACCGGATCTTCAATCGTAATAATTTTTATTTCCGGTTTGTTTATTCTTTTTAAAACCGCATAAAGGCTGGTTGTTTTTCCCGAGCCGGTGGGGCCTGTAACAATTATCATTCCGTTCGGTCTTTTAATTTCTTGTTTAAATATTTCTATTAAGTCTTTTCTTAAACCCAGAGCTTCAATCTCAATAAGACTTTTAGGATTTAAAAGCCTGAGAACAATTGATTCGCCGTATTCAGCCGGCAAGGCAGAGGCTCTAATTTCAATGGTGTAACCTTGGTCTTCTTTTACCCGAGCGTTAGCGAAGGGTGAAGATGAACGAAGTTCATCGACTGAACCAGGTGTTTCTGGCTCCAAAGACTGAGAGGTCGAAGAAGATAAATCTTCTTCTCGTTCCTTCGCTGTCGCTCGGGAGATTGAAATAGTAAATCGGCCGTCTTGGGGCCGATCAGCTACGTTTAATTTAAGGCCGGAAAGAAGCTTAATTCTTGAAAGAATGCTTTTGTATGTTTTTGGATTCAGATTCATCACGTCGTGCAAAACTCCATCAATTCTTATTCTGAACTTGGCTTGAGTTTCTTCCGGTTCAATATGGATGTCGGAAGCGTCAAGACAAATGGCTCCGGTTAGAATTATTTCTACCAATTCGGTCACCGAGGCAGCCAAGAATTCTTCAATCTTTTTTTTGAGCTCAGAAAGATTGGAGATTTCCTTTTTAAGTTTGGCAAATCTGGCTGAAGCGATTTCTACCTCACCAGTAATTTTCGCTCTTTCCATAATCCTTAATTTTTTTTAGAATATAGTAATTACTCACCGAAGCTTTAGCTGAGGTGGAGAAGAAGGAATCTTCTTAGACCTTCTTAGACCAATCTATCTTATTTGAAAAAAATGGTCAAATCTTTAGAATATTCTACCAACGGCCCTTCTCAGACAAAAAAAATAGGCGAGATTTTGGGGCAAGAAATTCTCAAGACTAAATTGGAAAAAACGGCTTTTGTTACAGCTCTGGAGGGAGATTTAGGAGGCGGGAAAACCACTTTTTTACAGGGGTTCGCCAAGGGTTTAGGAATCGAAGAAAAAATCTTGAGTCCGACTTTCGTTATTGTAAAAAGGTTTCATGTACCCGAGCGAAGCGAAGGGTGGAGAAGGTCGCAGAAACAAGTTTCTTCTCCCGTCTCGCCTTCGGCTCGACGAACGAATGTTCTTCGACTTCCACGTTCTATGTTTCATGATTTTTACCACATAGATTGTTACCGTATCCGGAAGCCAAAAGAAATTTTAGATTTGGGATTTAAAAAAATCATTTCTGACCCCGAAAATATTATCGCCATTGAATGGGCAGACAGAATTAAAAATTTTTTGCCAAAAAATGCTCTCGTTTTGAAATTTAAATTCATTAATAAGTTAAATAGAAAAATCGTGTTAGAATTTAATAATGGTTAAAGACTACAACCCGCCCGCCACGTCCTCCCACTTGTCTAAAGGCGAGCGGGTCCCTAAAAAACGGTTAATTGTTATTGATTCAAATTCCATTGTCCATCGAGCTTTCCATGCTCTGCCGCAATTGTCCACGAAATCAGGCGAAGTAGTGGGCGCGGTTTACGGATTTTTATTGGTTTTTTTAAAAGCCTTAAGGGAATTGCAGCCTGATTATATCGCAGCGACTTTTGATTTGCCTGGGCCGACCTTCCGCCACGAAAAATTTAAAGAATACAAGGCAACCAGGCCTCCCACGGCGCAAGGGATTTGCGAGCAGCTGCCCAAAGTCAAAGAAATTTTAAAAGCCTTTAATATTTCTATTTTTGAAAAACAGGGCTTTGAAGCTGACGATATTATTGCGACAATTTCCAGTTTGGTTTCGGGGCAACGAACGCCAGAATTAGAAACGATTATTTTGAGCGGCGATTCGGATACCTTTCAGCTGGTGGATAAGAATACGAAAGTTTATTTTTTAAGAAAAGGAGTCAAAGACACGGTTTTGTATGACGAAAATAGAGTTTTGGAAAAATATGAAGGTCTTTGTCCTGAAAAATTAGCGGATTTTAAAGGTTTAAAAGGCGATCCCTCAGACAATATCCCGGGCGTCAAAGGTATCGGAGAAAAAACAGCCATTAACCTGATTTTGAAATTCGGCAGCCTGGAAAATCTTTACAAAGAAGTCGAAGAAGATAAATCTTCTTCTCCGCCCCTTGCTGCGGCTCGGGCAGTCAAAGAGGATAAATCCTCTTCTACACCCTTCGCTGCGGCTCGGGCAGTCAAAGAGGATAAATCCTCTTCTACACCCTTCGCTGCGGCTCGGGCAGTCAAAGAGGATAAATCCTCTTCTACACCCTTCGCTGCGGCTCGGGTAATTGATGAAAATTCGGAAACAGTAGCGGAAATTCCGCCAAGAATAAAAGAAATTTTAATAAAAGGCAAAGGACAGGCTTTCTTATCAAAAGCCCTGGCGCAGGCGGAGAGAAACGCGCCGATTGATTTTGATTTAAAAGAATGTCTTTGGCAGAAACTGGACAAAGAGAAAGCCAGAGAAATTTTTGAAAAATTTGAATTCCAAAGCTTAATCAATAGATTAACAGAGCTATAACAATGCCCGAGCTTCCCGAAGTAGAAACAATCATTAGAGACTTAAGAAAAACTTGCAATAAAAAGGTCGAGAAATATTCAAATTATAATAATCTTAAATTCAAACCACGCTATTATGGAGAAACATTATCTAAACCTTATTTTAAATGAGGTAAAAAACTTTAATAAATTGAAGCGTCGGTATAATTACGCTGATTTAGATGACTTGATTAGTCATTACATTGAAGAAAATGTAATTTCTTCGAAGGACGAGCTTATTAAAGTTTTAGATATGATAAGGAAAAAAATTGGAATAGCATTAAAATTGAACAATTTTAATGAATGGTGGGTAGCCAAAGGGCATTAAAATTTATATTTTAATTTGTTAAATAAAATATGATAAGAGAAGCTACTAAAAGGAGGGTAGAGACAATTATTAAATTATTGCAAGAGGAATATCCACGCAATAAGATTGCTTTAAAATTTAGTGACCCCTTGGAACTTTTAGTCTCTACAATACTCTCTGCGCAATGTACCGACGAAAGAGTAAATAGGGCAACAAAGGTCCTTTTCAAAAAATATAAAGATATAAAGGATTATGCAAGAGCGGATTTTAAAAAATTCGAAGAAGATATAAGGCCGACTGGCTTTTATAGAAACAAAGCAAAAAATATAATTAATGCAAGTCAGCAAATAACAAATAGATTCAAAGGGAAAGTCCCCCAGACAATGAAGGAATTACTAACATTGCCTGGTATTGGTAGGAAAACAGCAAATATCATACTTACTTTCGCTTTTGGGAAAATAGAAGGGATAGTTGTCGATACACACGTTATAAGATTGTCAAAAAGGATAGGCTTGTCAAAAAATGATAACCCAGAAAAAATCGAGCAAGATTTAATGAAAATAATCCCTAAAAATCACTGGAAGGATTTCAGCTCTTTACTAATGGAGCATGGAAGAAAAATTTGTTTGGCGAGAAAACCCATCTGTGAAAGTTGCGTACTTAAATATATTTGCCCCTCTTTTTATTTTTTTATGAAACGTAAGCCAATATAATTCATAATGGTGAGTTTAGTAAAGCAAATCGTTGCCTTAAAGTCAAAAATAGGACGTAAAATAAAAAACACATTGAGAAGTTTCAAGAAGAATATAAGGCTTAATTCTGAGCAAAAATTCCTCGAGCTGTGTTTTTGTATCTTGGTAGCTAATACCTCTTTAATGAAGACTAAAAAGATTTGGGACGAGATTAATAAAGGATTTATTTATTTCTCAAAGAATAGTCTTAAGAGAAAACTTAAAAAATTGGGATATAGATTCTATAACAAAAGAACAAATTATATTGTTTTTGCAAGAAAATTTATAAAAGAGATTGATGCTGAATTAAAAAATAAGAATGAAAGCAGCATAAGAGAATGGTTGGTAAAGAATATAAAAGGAATCGGCTGGAAAGAAGCATCGCATTTCTTAAGGAATATGGGTTTCCAAAATTTTGCCATTTTGGATAGACACGTCTTAAGAGTATTAAATAGCTATAAGATATTGGATGGGATATTGCCACTAACGAGGAAAAATTATCTAGAGATAGAAAGAAAATTAAAAAGGATCGCAGACCGTCTTAATATTAGTTTGGCAGAACTTGATTTACATCTATTTTATATAGACACCAAAAAAATCCCTAAAAAATAATATCCAAATTTTATGAACCAACAGAAAGACGCTAATCATTATAGGAAGATTATGGGGATAAAAACAGTTCAGGACCTCATTTTTTATCAGTACGCTAAAATTATTGCGAGGAGTGCATTTAAAGTTGTGAATGGAAAAAGGGCGAAACAAGACCACTTCGGATTTATAAGAGAAACCTTTCAAAACTTAAAAACAGGGAAGAAAAGTTGGTCAGAAATTACAAGAGAAGATAAGCAACTTGTAGAAGCAGAAAAGAAATGTGTATATTGTGGGTCTGCTGAAGATCTTCATTGGGAGCACATTGTACCGAGATCCCTAGTTATAAAGCCAGAGTGCAAAACATGTAACTCAGTCCAAGGTATTTCAAATCAGATATGGGCTTGCAGGAAATGCAATCTGCTAAAAGGGACGACGGGCCTCTATCAATTTTTCAAACTAAAATATCCAGATGAGAGAAAATTCTATGATTTTATTCCTCCCTTGCTAGAGAAAAAGTATTTAAAAACAATTTATAATTGTCATAAATGCACTCAGACATTGAAAAAAGAAGATTTAGATGGTGACGGGAAATTAACAGTACTTGATATTGACTCTATAATTTATCAGTAACCTTAAGAATAAAAATCGGCAGCCGGTCCGCCCATTTTTGCCCAAAATGCCAAAAACTATGTTAATTTTTCTTTACGGACCAGATACATACAGGTCGCGGCAGAAATTAAACGAGATAATTGAAAATTACAAAAAAGCCCATAAAAAGGGACTTAATTTAAAATATTTTGAGGAAAAAGATTTGGATTTTGGAGAAATTCAGAATGAAATTCAGCAAACTTCGATTATCGCCGGAAATAAAATGCTGATATTGGAAGATACTTTTTCCAATGTGGACTTTAAAGAGAAATTTTTGAAAAACAGTAAAAATTTTATTAGTTCAAAAGATTTAATTTTGTTTTATGAAGAAAGAGAAATTTCAGGAACTAATTCTCTTTTAAAATTGCTAAAAAAATCCGGAAAATCTCAAGAATTTAAACTTTTAGAGGGTCAAAATTTAAAAAACTGGATAAAGAAAGAATTTAATAGCTATACCGCAAAAACAGAATCTCTTGTGATAGAAAAATTAATTAACTTTCTTGGCAATGATTCTTGGCAATTAAGCAACGAGATTAAAAAATTAGCCACTTATAAAAAAAATAAAATTATTCAAGCAAGGGATGTTGAACTTTTGGTAAAACCGAAGATTGATGTTGATATTTTCAAAACCATTGATGCGATTGCAGAAAAAAATAAAAAGCAAGCCCTAAGTCTTTTGCATAAACACTTGGAAAAAGGAGATAGCCCTTTGTATTTATTAAGTATGATTAATTTTCAGTTCCGGAATCTAATTCAAATTAAAAGTTTGGTAGAAAAAAACTGCACTTATCAGAACATTCAAAAAAGTACAAAGCTTCACCCCTACGTTGTTAAAAAAAGCCTTTGGCAAGCGAGGTCGTTTAGCTTTCCTGAGCTAAAAAAAATCTACCAAAAAATTTTTAAGGCAGATATAAATATTAAAACCGGGCGAATAGATCCTGAAACAGCATTAGATTTACTTATTACGGAAATCTAATATCAAGCTTCCGTAGGAAGCGAAGATGAAGAAGAGAACTTAGTTCTCTTCACCTTTAAATTTTGTTAATTAATTTTGTGATTCTTGATTTTTTTCTGGCAGCTGTATTCTTTTTTGTTAATTCTGTTTTAGCCGCTTTATCAAGAGCTTTGTAAAGCTGGGGAAGAAGTTTTTTCGCCTCCTCGGTCTTCTTTTGCAATGCCAAACTTCTCACCTGTTTTTGCAGGTTTTTTATTTTACTTTTTTTCTTAATATTTATTATTCTTCTTTTTTGGCTTTGTCGCAAAGCCTTTTTAGCTGATTTGGTTATCGGCATAGTCGCTTCGCTAAACGCAAAATTAAAAACGTAAAGTGTAAAATTATCTTATCATATTTGTTATTTTTTCGCAACTTTTCACTTTTCGCTTTGCGCTTTTAACTTCTTTATCAAGTCTCTTATCTCGGCGGCTCTTTCAAAGTCTAAATTTTTGGCAGCTTCTCTCATTTCTTTTTCCAGAAGTTTAGCGTCGCGGATTGCCCAAAATTCAGAAGAGACCTCTTTTTCTCGAGACAGGAACGGCCAATCTCTGATTTCTTTTGAAATCTGGCGCGGCGTTATTTTGTGTTTTTTATTGTATCTTTCCTGAATTTTCCTTCTCCTTGAAATTTCGTCAATCGCTTTTTTCATTGAAAAGGTGATTTTGTCAGCATACAGAATAACTCGGCCTTCAATGTGCCGGGCCGCCCGGCCCATTGTTTGGATTAAGGTGGTTTCTGACCTTAAAAAACCTTCTTTGTCAGCGTCTAAAATGGCAACGAGAGCTACCTCCGGCAAATCCAAGCCTTCTCTCAATAAATTAATGCCAACCAGAACATCATATTTACCCTCTCTTAATTCTTTCAGTATCTTGGGCCTTTCCAGAGTTTTTACTTCTGAATGAAGCCACTGCGAATTAATGCCGACTTCAGCCAAATGTTCAGAGAGTGCTTCAGCTAATCTTTTGGTTAAAGTTAAAACCAAGACTCGTTGTTTTTTAACTATCATTTTTCTGATTTCCTCAATTATATCTTTAATTTGGTTTTCAGTCGGCCGGATTTCAATTGAAGGTTCCAAAAGCCCGGTCGGTCTGGTTAGCTGCTCAACGATGTATTTTTTGGTGGCTTTTTTCTTTTCGTATTCATCGGGTGTAGCCGAAACATAAATTATTTGTTCCGCTTTTTGATTAAATTCCTCAAAATTAAGCGGTCGGTTGTCAATGGCGGAAGGCAAACGAAAGCCATACTCAATTAAGGTTTTTTTTCTGGCGCGATCCTGTGCCGCCATAGCTCTTAATTGAGGAACAGTCAGATGCGATTCGTCAATGAAAATTAAAAAATCTTCAAGATGATAGTCCAATAGAGTAAAAGGCGGTTCATTTGGTTTTCTGAATTCCAGATGGCGGGAATAATTTTCAACGCCGTGACAGAAACCGGTTTCTTGTAACATTTCCAAGTCATAATTGGTTCTTTGCTCCAATCTTTGGGCTTCCAATAATTTGTTTTCTTTTTTTAATTTTTTTAGTTGCTCTTGGAGTTCCAATTTTATATTTTCAATTGCCAGCGATAATTTTTTCTCGGGAGTGACCCAGAAATGAGCCGGAAACAACTTGAATACAGAGCGTAGAATGTTGAATTTAGAATTAAAACCAGACTGAGAAATTGATAAATTATCAATTTTATCACTGAGAAATTCTACTTTTATAATTTCCTTTCCGGTAACGACGAAAATTTCAATGATGTCGCCACGGACTCGAAAAGTACCCGGTTTAAAATCAATGTCGTTTCTTTGGTATTGGAGCGAAATTAAGTGAGAAAGAAAATCTTTTCTTTTTATTTTTTGGCCTTTCTTAATTTCCAAAGCCACCTGCTGATAATCTTTGGGCGAACCAATATTGTAAATACAAGAAACTGAGGCAACAACTATAACATCGGATCTTATCAGTAAATCCTGGGTGGCGGCGTGTCTTAGCCTGTCAATTTCTTCGTTAATTTTGGCGTCTTTTTCAATATAGGTGTCGGTTTGAGGTATGTAAGCCTCGGGTTGATAATAGTCGTAATAGCTTGTGAAGAAATGAATCCCCGCGTCTGGAAAAAACTCCTTAAATTCTTGAAATAACTGTGCTGCGAGGGTTTTATTCATAACTATTACAAGGGTGGGTTTTTGAACATTTTCGATAACTTTAGCCATTGTAAAGGTATTATGAACAAATAGCCCTCCCTGTCCGGCTAAAAATGTTTCGTTATCTTTTACTCCAAAATCATAAACGTAAGTATTCCCTGATTTAATTTTTTTAATTTTATTAACTTTTGTCCATCGACAATTCAGAAAAGTGTTTAAAACTTCGACCCGGTCAGTCTTTTTGCCATTTTTCTTTTCAAGAAAACATAAGGCATCCATGATTTTTCCCCATGTTTCTCTTTGAGGGTTGCTTCTATCTGTTTCAATAGCACTTATGGTTGACCGAGAGATGCCACAAAGATTTGCTAGATACTGCTGGCCGACTTTAAATTCAAGACGTATATCTTTTACCGGTCTTCCTACCTTTGGTACGATATCCGTTTTAGATTTCTTAGCTGTTTCAGCCAGTTTTTCTAAACGCATTTGTTTTTCAGGCAAATCAAATCCTACGTATTTTTTAAACTTCCTTAAGTTCTCTTTGCCAGCAATAATGATCTCCCAGGCAACGGATACGCGGCTGTAAGAATCTTTCGATATTCTCCGACTACTATAAATTTGTGCCCAAATTCCGAATCGTAACAGCGCGTAACCTAAACCGAAAGCCAACTCTTTGTTAATAGTTATGGCGGCAACTCTCCCCTCTTCTGGGAAGGCTCCGCCGTCCCCGTCAAAATAAGCACGTAGCAATATGCCCAGTTGATTCTTAGAGAGATTTGGCCAAAATTCAGGCAACCTTTTTGAAGAAGCATCCCTACCCATTAATTTATGTAAGAGTATTGTATGAATTTTGGAGCCAACATAAAGAATATTTTCACTTGGCGTGCAATGTAATTTCAATTTCTTAAAGATGTATTTTAGTTTTTTTTGTAAAAAAGGATTTGAATTTGCAATCTGAAAATATTCAGATTGCAAAAGACTACTACCTTCAGCCAGATAATAGCCAAATAATTCTAGTAACTCTTTTGAAATAGGCAGCTTTACTGGTAACGTGTATCGATAAATGTTAGGACCAACTACAATCCGGTTGAGATTCTCAAGAGAAAAATCAACTTCTAATTTTTGAGCAAGTTGGCAAACAGTTTCCAAAGGTACACCACTACCTCGACGACCCTCAGTTTTAATTTGATATAGCTTTCTGGATGGGAAGGCATAATACTCGCTCAATGCTTTAATAATTTCTTTCGGCCTTTTTTCTGTAAGCGCTTTTAATATAAAAAGCCTTGCATCTACATATAAATTTTCTCCTTCCAGGATCTTAAAGATATCAAGATGAGAAAGGTCTTTTTCTGGCCCAGGGATTTCTAATGGTAGAGGAATATAATCTGTATTTTTTAACTGATTAGTTGGCAAAAGAACAAATTCACCATCTCGTAGCGCCCAAAAGTTATGGTCACCTGTTATAGTGATTTCTCTTCCGCAGGTTGTTTTAACTCGATAAAGGATTTTTGGAGAAGAATGGCGAATTAATCGCAATACAGGCTTCCATTCAGACTTTTTTGTTACGGGATTGAGACTAAATGTTTCTAGGTTACCTTTCTTTTCTATTTGGTTAACTGAAAGTATTTCACTTTCTTTTAATCGAACAATTTTATGAGAATATTTTTGAAGTAGTGAATCAATAAGTTGGCTGATTGGGCAGCAGAAAGTTTCTCCATTCTGTTTTACAAAAACTGGCGTTTCGCCTATCACGCTTTTTCCCGAACCTGTTACGCCCAAAAGCACTTGATGTTGAACGCCAGCTTTTATGTTTTTAACTAATTTAGTTATAGCGCCTGGTTGGTCTCCTGTAGGTCGGAACTTTGATACTAATTTAAATTTATCCATAATCCTGCGGCTGGCTTGCCCCGTGCCAAAACTTGTTTTGGTTCGGGGTCGCCGGTTGGTTTAAATTTAGAACGAAGTTTGAACATCGAAATAAATCTAAAGATTTATGAGAGGTGAAATGAATTGCAGATTCATTGAACATTTCATTTAAATCTATCTCAAATTTCCTCTTTTTTCAAGCTGGACAGGTGGATAATTTTTTGTTAAGATGTTTTATCAGGCCAAATCTAAGCATGCGAATAGCCCAAAGTCCCTCACTTCGTTCGGGACGTTATGCGAATGGGCCCATGCGAATGGAAGGAGGTGAATAATAGTTCTTTGTAATTAATACAAGGGATCTAATCAGACCTGATTTAGATTCCAGTCAAAAAACAGAAAAGAAAGGAGGTAAAGAATGAAATTCAAAGAAAAACTGGTGAAAAAGTTTGTTATTACTACAGAGCTAGGCGGGACAAATGGGACAGATATTGGTAAGTCACTGGAGGATGTTAAGTCTTATCTCCCTATTGATGCCTTGAACGTAATTGACTCTGCCTCAGCTCGGCTCAGGATTAACCCTTTTGCATTGGCCCACATTATTCAATCAGAGTTTCCTGAGCTTGAGGTAATACCTCATTTAACCTGTCGAGACAGAAGCATTCTGGGTTTGCAGTCAGATCTCCTTGGTGCCCACGCCTTAGGAATAAAGTACGTTTTGGCCACTACTGGTGATCCACCAAAAGAAGGACCCTACAAAGACTCTAAGGCTGTATATAACATTACCTCGGCTGAATTGATCAAGATGATCAGTAATCTTAACCAGGGACTGGACTATAACAGTGGCCAAATCAAAGGCAACACCGATTTCTTTATTAGTGCTGTGACCTCGCCTGGCGCACCTAATCTTGATTCAGTAATTGAACGGATGAAAAAGAAAATCGAGGCAGGAGCCCATTTCTTTCAAACCCAGCCAATGTATGATGTAGAAAAAACTAAACTATTTTTCAATAGGGTTGAGGTTCTTGGCTTGCCGATTCTCTTAGGGATTATGCCGCTCAAGAGTTTGAAAATGGCTCAGTATATGAATGAGAAAGTGGCTGGTATTGAGATATCTGAAGAGGTAATGGGAAAAATTAAAGCAGGAGTAAAGGGAACAGAGATAGCAAAAGAATTCATTAAAGAAATCTATGGGCTTAAAGGGTTATCTGGTATCCACATTATGGCTTTAGGCGATGTAAAGGCTACCAATGAAATCATAGAGCATGTAAAAACATTGCTTTAGAGATAGGTAGCAATTTCTAGAAAGGGGCAGGTATATTTTTCAACTGCCCCTTTTCATTTAGTTAAAATTTATTTATATTTAAAAAAGATGAAAAATTTGATTAAAAAGTTTATTCCTTCTTTCTTGCTAAGTTGGTATCATTTTTTGCTGGCTTTTTTAGGTGCGATTTTATATGGATTTCCTTCTAAAAGATTAAAAGTGGTTGGAGTTACTGGAACCAATGGAAAAACGACAACGGTTGAGATGATCTCAAAAATTTTAGACTACAACCCACCCACCGCATCCTCCCACTCGCTTCGCGAGCGGGCCCCTGAAGCTGGATATAAAGCAGCTGTTTTATCTTCAATCAGATTTAAAATCGGCGATAAAGACTGTCCGAATACTTTGAAAATGACCATGCCCGGCCGTTTTAAAATCCAAAAATTCTTAAGGCAGGCGGTAAATTCCGGCTGTCAATACGCGATTTTGGAAGTGACTTCAGAGGGGATAAAACAGCACCGCCACAGATTTATAAATTTTGAAGCAGCGGTTTTTACCAATTTGTCACCCGAACACATTGAGGCTCACGGCGGTTTTGAAAATTATAAAGAAACCAAAGGAAAGTTGTTCCAAACTACAAAAAATATCCACATTGTTAATTTGGATGACGAAAACGCAAAATATTTTTTACAGTTTCCGGCAAAGAAAAAATATACTTTTGGAATGAATCAGGGCGATATTAATAATAAGGATATTAAATTACAGCTTTCTTTAATAGGAAATTTCAATATTTACAATGCTTTGGCGGCAATTGGCGTGGGATTATCTCAAGGAATCAGTTTGGAAACTTGCAAAAGAGCCGTAGAAAATGTAAAAGGCATTCCAGGCAGAATGGAAGAAGTTGTGTCTCAGCCTTTCAAGGTTTTTGTTGATTATGCCTTTACTCCCAATGCCTTGGAAAAAGTTTATCAGGCAATCAAAAATAATTTTCAGCCGAAGAAAATGATTTGCGTTTTGGGCGCTTGCGGCGGAGGCAGAGATAAATGGAAAAGACCGGTTTTGGGCGAGATTGCAGCGAAATACTGTAATGAAGTTATTGTTACCAATGAAGACCCTTATGATGAAGACCCGATGAAGATTATTGATGAAGTTGCCAAAGGAACAAATGGCAAAGCCAGAAAAATATTAGACAGAAGAGAGGCAGTTAGAGAATCGTTAAAATCCGGCCAATCTGGCGACGCAGTTATCATTACCGGCAAAGGTTGTGAACCTTGGATAATTGAAAAAGGAAAAAAGATTCCGTGGGACGACCGAGAAATAGTTAAAGAAGAGATGGCAAAGCTAAAATTTGACAAATAAATTTCAATGTGGTATATAGAATAATTGCTCGTTGTAAAAATTTTATAATGACTGTCAAATCAGTATATCAATATAGGGGGTGCTATATGCCGAAAGAAAATAGTTCTAATAAGTTGAGACTGGTGGAAACAGAAGAGGTGGTTATTTGTCTCAAGTGCAATCGGAAGAATCAGAAGGATATTGATCGGTGCGCAGAATGTGGTTTTCCGCTAAAAGACACAATTTTAACGAGAGTTATTCCTATTGAATTCCTGACACAAAGGAGGTGAGAATGATGGAGACTTCAATTGAAATTTCTAAAAAACAAGGTGAATTTCCGTTTGCGGCGTTTTCAAGACAAGGAGCAGGGTGGCTTTATTCTACTCCGGTAAGCAAGAAAGCATATTCAGAACCTGTTCGGGAGGAATTTTCCGTAGCGGTAACGGGTGAGATCGTAAGACGATGGCGTGACGATATTAACAATCCATTTAGTTATGAGATTTTTCCTGGCTGGCTGGAGTTTAAGCTGGTTGGCGTTTTACTTATGAAGAGGGAAATAAAGAATGCTCTGAAAAACGAGAGACTTTTGGTGGGCGACGAAGCCGATGAGTTCATTAAGATTATTCGTTCTTCCCTCGATACTTACAGAGAGCTGGTTGAGGACGCTTTAAAAAAGGAAATCACCGATTTCGTTGAATCGTCACATCCTTTGATTGCATTTTTCACGTTTCGGGACGAGGACATCATTAAGAGTATACTGTATTGCGTCGATCGTCTTTTCCCGACAAAGAAGGATGCTTTGACAAAGTTTGTAGAGAAATACCGGGATGAGCTGATGACCGTAAAGTTGGTCAGAAAGTTCAAGGTATATAGAGGGAATTGACTTATTTTTAGGGGCAGTCCAGTGGGCTGCCCAATTTTTTTAATATATACACAACAGCCATATTTATTAAATTCGGTGCTATAATTTAAAGAAGAGATCCGTTATTAAAACAATGACTAAGAAATACGAAATTTTGGAACATCCGGCGGATTTGAAAATCAGGGCTTTCGGTAAGACAAAAGAAGAGTTGTTTTTCAATATGATGATCGGGATGAACGAGAATATGAAGCCGGAAATAAAAGAACCAATAGAAAAAACTAAAAGAAATATAAAAATTGAATCACCTGATTTGGATTCACTTTTTGTTGACTTCTTAAGCGAGGTTTTGTATTTAAGTCAGGCAAATAAAGAAATATACTTTGATGTTAAATTTATAAAATTTACCGATACCGAAATTGAAGCCGAGCTTTTCGGCCAAAAAGTGGAAAGATTTAACGAAGATATTAAAGCAGTAACTTATCATCAGTTGGATGCTCGTCAGAGAGAGGATAGCACTTGGGAAGCTACAATTTTATTTGACATTTAAAATTCAAGATTATAATATTGATTATTGTTCTTAATAAATTTAAGGAGGTGGAATATGGGAGTACGAACAAGGATTGGGATCGCTGGATTAGTCAGGTCGTCGCAAGGGTCCGTTGAATTGCCTGAAGAAGTAACGCTTTACTGCCCGCAATGTGGCACAGAGGCGGCAGACAAGGGACAATGTCTTCTTTCTCTAGGCGGTGTTTTCGTACCAGAAAAGAAAAACATGGAAGTTAGGCTTTCGGTAGACTGCCGAGTTTGCGGATGTTTGGGCGAAGCACCGGTGATCTTTCCCCCCAAACGATAGTGATTAGAAAGATGATTTTCCAAAAAACTAGAGCAAAAATGGGCAGATATTATTTAATATCTGCCTTTTTGTTCTACCTTAAAAGTGTTATCATATTATCAATTCTATGCTTGCGAAAAAAGATTTTATAAAAATTAATGATTTTTTATGGGAAATACCGAGATCTTTTAGGTCTGATATGCGGGTGCCGGCACGCGCTTTTGTAACGGAAAAAATGTTACAGGAGTGCTTTAAAGATAGATCTTTAGAACAGTTGGTTAATATTTCTACTTTGCCTGGCATTCAAAAATACGCTTTGGCGATGCCGGATATGCATGAAGGTTATGCCTCGCCCATTGGCGGGGTGGCCGCCATTAGAATTTCCGATGGAATTATTTCACCCGGAATGTGCGTAGACGGAGAGACAAAAATTCTGCATTCGTTAGGATATTATTTGCCAATTAAAGAATTTGAAAATAAAGATTCGGAAATAATCTGCTGTGCCAGATTTAAAGAGAAAAAAATAGATCAATCATCAATTTCTAAACTTTTTAAACTGAAAATAAACCCTTCTATATTTCAAATTATTACTAAAAGCGGACAAAGAATAAAGGCAACTGGCGACCATCCCTTTTATACGCCAAAGGGAATGACTGAATTGAAGAGCTTAAAAATAGGAGACAAAACAAGTCTTTATCCCTTTGAAGGAGTCTCATATAAAGAGCCGAAGAAAAAAATATTAGTCACAGAAGAAAAAATAAAAAAATTTTGGCCTACATTGGGTCAAAATTCACGAGCTCACGGGTTAGAGCAAATTTTGAATAAATTAAAAAAGAAGAATCTTCTTCCTTTTGAAACTACCTCCTCTCATTTTCCTTATCTACTTAAGATAATGGGTTATTTGTTGGGTGATGGCACGATGTATTTTTCGCATAAAAGAAAAAGAGGACGAATTAGTTTTTATGGAGAGAAAGAAAATCTTTTGTTGATAAAAGAAGATTTAGGAATAATCGGATTTAAACCGGTGCTTCAGAAAAGAAACAGGCGCCACAAGATAACGACTACTTATAAAAAATACAGCTTTACAAGAGAAGAAGCGAGCTTAACTATTACTTCTACCGCCCTCGTTGTTTTATTGCATCTTTTAGGAATGCCTGTTGGTAATAAATCTAGACAGAATTTCATTTTACCGGATTGGCTTTTTAAGATTCCCCTCTGGCAAAAAAGATTATTCTTAGCTGGTTTTTTCGGAGCCGAATTATCATCACCTCAGGTTTATAAAAAACATAGCTTTAATTTTTATGCTCCAGTTTTGGGAGTAAATAAAAGTATAGAATACTTAGAAAGTGGAAGAAAATTTTTACAACAAATTTCACGGCTTTTAGATGATTTTGGTATTTTCACTAACAGAATTAGTCAGCGCAAAGAGCAAGAAAATAAAGATGGAAGCATTTCTTATAGATTAAGGCTCATTTTATCTTCTACGCCTCAGAATCTTATTAATCTTTGGAGTAAAATTAGTTATGAATATTATCAAGAGAAACGGTTTCTATCTAATCTCGCTGTCTATTTTATTAAATCAAAACAGCGATTTATTGAAGAAAAAATTTTATCCCAAGGTATTAAGGCACGGAAAGGATTGATTAAATTTCAAAAATCAGAAGTCAGAACTATTAGAGAATTGACAAAGAGAGGAGGCAAAACATTGGCTAGATCTTTTATTGGTCAATTTCCAGTTTTTGAAGAATTTATAAAAATAGCCACCGAAAAGCTTGGTAAAAGCGGCATGGTTTGGGATGAAATTGAGAGAGTTGAGAAATTACCTTTTAGCGATTATGTCTACGATTTTACTGTAACTCATCCAGATCACAACTTCATTGCTAATAATTTTGTAGTTTCAAATTGCGGGTACGACATTAATTGCGGGATGAAATTGTTAAAATCGGGATATTCTGAAGCAGAGATTAAACCGCATTTAGATAAATTAGCCACGGAAATTCAAAAAGAAGTGCCCTCGGGCTTGGGGCAGGGAAGGCAAATAAAATTAAGCATTAAACAAATTGACAAAATCTTGGAAGGAGGAGCAAAAAGAATGGTTGAACAGGGATATGGTGAAAAAGAAGATTTTGAAAATTGCGAAGGTAGCGGCAGATTAGATTGGGCTGATGCTGGCGTAGTTTCCAGCCACGCCAAAGACCGCGGCCGAGACCAAGTCGGAACTTTGGGTAGCGGCAACCACTTCTTGGAAATTCAAAAAGTGGCAGAGATTTTTGATGAAAAAGCAGCCGGAATCTTCGGTTTATTTAAAGATGAAATTGTAATTATGATTCACTGCGGCTCACGAGGCTTAGGCCATCAGGTTTGTTCTGATTATTTAAGAGAATTCATTCCCTTAATGATGGATAAATATAAAATTAAAGTTCCGGACAGAGAATTTGCCTGCGTTCCTTTTAATTCTCTTGAAGGACAGAGGTATTTTTCGGCTATGGCTTCAGCAGCAAATTATGCCTGGGCGAACCGCCAGATGATTGCTCATTTTGTCAGAAAAGCTTGGCAAACAATTTTAGGGCCAAAAAGTTCTTCCTTGGTTGCTCTGTATGACGTGGCGCACAATATTATTAAAAAAGAAAAATATGTAATTGGCGGCAAAGAGACAGAAGTGGCGGTTCACAGAAAAGGAGCAACAAGGGCTTTTCCATCAGGCAGTCTGGAGATTCCTGAAAAATATCGCGAAGTCGGCCAACCCGTAATAATCCCAGGCTCCATGGGCACTGCTTCTTATATTTTAGCGGGTCAAAAAAGCGGAGAACAAGCGTTTTTCAGTACCTGTCATGGAGCGGGCAGAACAATGTCGCGCCATGAGGCAATGAGGCGCATGTCTGGACAAGAGGTGATAAAAAGTTTAGAATTAAAAGGTATTGTCGTGAAATGCTGGTCATTCCAAGGAATCGCTGAAGAAGCGCCCATGGCTTATAAAGATGTTGATGAGGTCGTGGATGTAGTGCATCAAGCCGGCCTGTCAAAGAAAGTGGCGAGATTAATACCATTAGCAGTGATAAAAGGAGAATAACAAATGTTATATTGCTACATGGTTAAATTGCTAAATCATTTCTATGAAAAAGAAAAGACTTCCCAAAAGTCTACGCAAGCATGTTCGCAAAGAGAAATCTCGGATTCGCCGGGAGGTTTTGAATTTGAAAGAGCAAGAAAAACAAATAAATGAGTTACATCAAAAATTTTTAAAACTATATGAAAACAAAAGAGATATTTCAATTAGCAATAAATAAAGGGATTGAGGCAGATTTCAGAGAAAAAGAAGGAGTAGAGAGGTTTTTAAAAAGAAAAAGAGAAAAATATGAAAAACTTTCGGAAAAAGAGAAAGAAGAGTTTGATTTAGAATCTTTAGAGAATCCTTATTTAGATTCGCGAATTTTACACATTGCCGAAGATAAAGAAATAAAAAAAGTTTTGGTTGGTATTGATATTGAACCGGCCGAAATTTTATTAGCCAAAGAAATTGGCGGAATCGATTTAATTATCGCCCACCATCCGCTGGGCAAAGGATTGGCCCACCTACCCGATGTAATGGATCTCCAATGCGATGTTTTAAATTATTATGGAGTGCCAATAAATATTGCTGAAGGGCTGATGAAAGAAAGAATTTCCGAAGTTGCTCGGGGACTTAATGCGATTAATCATCAAAGAACCGTTGATACGGCTAAGCTTTTAGGAATTAGTTTAATGAATTCTCATACGCCCTGCGATAATTTAGCGGCAAAATTTTTGAAGGATTTAATTAAAAAAGAAAAAGATAATTTAATAAGATTGGAAAATTTACTTAATCTTTTAAAAGAAATTCCAGAGTATAAAGAAGCAATGAAAATTGGAGCCGGTCCCAAAATTTTTGTTGGAGAACCGGAAAGAAAGTGCGGTAAAATTGCCATAACTGAAATTACAGGCGGCACCGAAGGTTCGCCAAAACTTTATGAAAAAATGGCTACGGCCGGCATTGGAACAATAATCGGGATGCATATTTCCGAAGAACACAAAAAAGAAGCAGAAGCCGCAAATATTAACGTGGTGATTGCCGGTCATATTTCGTCCGATTCTTTGGGAATGAATTTATTTTTGGATGAATTAGAAAAAAGAGACATTGAAATAATCCCCTGTTCGGGTTTAATTAGAATTTCTAGAATTTCTTAATAATCCCCTTATCAAGCTTCCGTAGGAAGCGAAGATGAAGAAGAGAACGTAGTTCTCTTCGCCTAATCAACACTCGAGGTTGGTTATTTTAAAAACTGGCTGGAAGGCTGGTTTTTTGATAAAATAAAATAGTCAAAGAACATTCGTTCGTCGAGCCGAAGGCGAGACGGGAGAAGAAACTTGTTTCTTCGACCTTCTCCACCCTTCGCCGCGCTGCGGCTCGGGCAAGGCATTAAAAATAGTAAAATTTCAAATCGAGAAAAGGTCAAGGCTCAAAGAAGGATAAATAAAATTTTAAGATAAAAATTTTACCTATCTTTAAAATTATTTACCCAAAATGTTTGACCCAAGTAAAAAAGAATTTTATTTGAGATATCTTAAAGAAAATTTTGGGAAAATTTCCCAGAGAGAAATGGCTAGAAGATTGAATATTGGAAAGACTACGGTTAATAATTTATGTAAAAATTCTTTAAGATTAAACGTAGCGCGACCTTCAGTAAATACTAATTTTTTTAAGAAATGGAGCCCTGAAATGAGTTATATTCTTGGATTTATTGCTGCTGATGGAAATATTCATTGGGATCCGAATCCACCAAAGTGTTATTGGTGTTTAACTATAACCGCGGCAGAAAAGGATAAAGAGCATTTGGAGAAAATTAGAAAAATAATGATGAGCACGAAAGAGCTTTTATATTCTACCTCTACTAAATCTTATAGATTGATTGTTAACAATAAAATCTTATGTTGTGATTTAATGAAATTAGGGATAAAGCCCAGAAAATCACTCACCCTTAATTTTCCGAGAATACCACAAAAGTTTTTAAGAGATTTCATAAGAGGTATAATTGATGGCGATGGAAATGTATATTATTTAGACCGAAAAAGAAGCCCATATTTCGAGATTAGAATCTATTCAGGTTCAGAAAAGTTTCTTAAAGAATTAAAAAGGAAAATTTACTCCGCTCTTGAAATAAATTCCCCTATTAAAAATTTACATAAGAATACTTATTCTCTTCGCTATGCTTGCCGAAGAGGTATAAAATTAGCTAATTGGATTTATTATAAAAGCAATCTGCATTTAGAAAGAAAATTTAAAGAGTTTAAATTAGCTTTAATCAAAAATAAAAATTATGGAAAACTTTCTTTTTACGTCTGAATCTGTAACAGAAGGACATCCAGATAAAATTTGTGATGCTATTTCCGACGCGGTTTTAGATGAAATTATCGCCAAAGATAAATATGGCAGAGTTGCCTGTGAAGTAGCAGTCGGCATGGGTTATGTTATTGTCGGCGGAGAAATTACCACCAAAGCATGGATAGATGTTAATAATTTAGTCAGGAATGTACTTAGAGATATTGGTTATGATAAGCCGGAATACGGTTTTGATTATCATACCTTAGCGATTTTTAACGCTATCCATGGACAATCACCGGATATTGCCAGAGGCATAAGAAAAACAGCGACAAAAAAACAGGGAGCGGGCGACCAAGGAATGCAAACCGGATATGCCTGCAATGAAACGCCCGAACTAATGCCTCTTCCCATAATGCTGGCTCATAAACTTGCCCGGCGTTTGGCCGAAGTAAGAAAAAAGAAAATTTTACCTTTTTTAAGGCCGGACGGGAAATCGCAGGTGACTCTTTGGTATGAAGATTCAAAGCCAAAAGCCATTCAGTCAGTAGTAATGGCGGCCCAGCACGACCCCGATGTTTCTATGAAAAAATTGAGAAAAGGGATAATTGAAAAAGTGGTAAAACCCGTCTGCAAAAATTATCTTAATAAAAAAACAAAGTTTTATATCAACAATACCGGCCGGTTTGTCATTGGCGGGCCAGTGGCTGATTGCGGGGCCACGGGCAGAAAAATTATTGTTGACACCTACGGCGGCATGGCGCACGTGGGAGGCGGGTGTTTTTGTGTTCATGGCGATTCTTATATTTCTACTGAAAAAGGATTGATTAAAATAAAAAATCTCAAAAAGGAAACGGAAAACAAAATTTTAGTTAAAACAGATACCCATCCCCATAGAGCAGAAGTTTGGTACGATAATGGTCAAAGAGGAACAATTAAAATAAAAACCCGATGCGGTTATGAGGTAGAGGGCACCAAAAATCAAAAGATTCGAGTAATTGATAAAAAGGGAAATTATGTTTGGAAAAGATTAGATGCGACAGATGAAAATGATTTTATAGCTATTCAATTAAAAGACAGGCTTTTTGGCGAAGGAGCAGATTTAAGTAATTTTAAATATACCTATAAAGAAGGGACTGCCGAGGGAAGAAAAAATAAATTTAGTTATCCTAAAATCCTAACCGAAGATTACGCCTATTTGCTTGGCTTACTTATCGGAGATGGAAATTGTATGGATAGAGGAGGGATATGGATTTGCGTTTGCGAAGAAGAACAAAAAAGAAATATCCAGAATTTATACAAAAGATTATTCGGCAAAAAAGGAAAGATTTATGGCCACTGGGCTTTTATGGCAGGAGTGGAAATGAGGGCATATTTAAAGTATCTGGGGTTGAATTGCAAAAGGAGTTGGGAAAAGGAGGTTCCTTGGAGCGTTTTTCAATCACCGAAAAAGATAACAGCTGCTTTTTTGCGAGGGCTCTTTGATACCGATGGAGGAGTTAGGATTCACGGAAGATATAATAACTACCCTGATATCAAATTATCTTCGACCTCTCTGAAACTGATAAAGCAGGTTCAGCAGCTTTTATTAAATCTTGGCATAGTGTCGTTTATCGGAGAAGTCAACTCAAGCATTAATAGAGAATTTCAAATTACTTCGACCAGAAAAGCGAAAAGTCGCAGAACATTATATAGTTTACGGATTAAAGGAGGTAAATCCTGTGAAATATTTCAAAAAGAAATAGGTTTTAACCTTCCAAGAAAAAAGAGGATTTTAGATTCCGTAAATTTCAAAGAAAAAAGGAATTATTTACGGATTCCCTATCAGAGAGAAAGAATTAGAAAACTCTGGCTAAAACTAACCCACCATGAAAGATATTTAGATAAAGCAAAAATAAAACGATTTACTAATTCCTCCGCGGGAAAGGCAACCAAGGAATTAACTTACAACAAATTAGAAGAATTTTTGAAAGTTTACAAAGAAAAATTAGGCGAGGAAAAAGAATTTCATTATCTTGAAAAAGTTGGCCAAATGGGACACCTCTATGATAAGGTCAAAAAAATACAAAAGTCATTTAGCCATGTTTACGACCTTTTCGTCCCTGGTCGTCATACCTTTGTCGCCAATGGTTTTGTCTGTCATAATTCCGGCAAAGACCCAACCAAGGTTGACAGGTCCGGAGCTTATATGGCTCGTTATGTTGCCAAGAATATCGTGGCATCGGGAATTTGCGGCAAATGCGAAATTCAAATCGCCTATGCCATCGGCGGGACAAAGCCTTTATCTATTAACGTCAATACTTTCAATTCAATAGATAAAAAAAGATTTCCAGGGGTCGGTGAAGAAAGAATAACCAAAATTATTTCAAAGGTTTTTGATTTGACGCCGGGAATGATTATTCATGAACTCAATCTTTTGAGGCCGATTTATCGAAAGACCGCCTGCTACGGCCATTTTGGCAGAAAAGAGCCGGAATTCACTTGGGAAAAAACCGACAAGGTCAAAGAAATTTTGAAGCTGGTATAAGACAAAGGTTTGAAAAATTATTCCTCAAAAAAGGCGAAAAAAGGAAAACTGGCTTTCCGAACGCCCAGCCGTTTTATTTACCAGCAGTGCCAAAAAATTACTGCTCGCAAGATAAAAAAGAAATAAAAGGTTAAGATTAAAAAGACTTTAAAATAAAAATATTATGAAAAAGGAGGAAAATATGAGATACAAAATAGGCGTAATGGGAAGCGCAAAAAGAAGTAGAGATTTACCTGAACTTTTAATTAAGGCGGCTGAAATTGTGGGTAGAAAAATTGCTAAAGAGAGTTGTATTTTAGTAACCGGTGCATGTATGGGCGTTCCGGATATCGCGGCAAAAACCGCTTCAAAGGCCGGAGGATTGGTTTTAGGATATTCGCCCGCCAAAGACTTAAAAGGACACATTGAACCGCCGATTTCTTATCCTACTCCTGATGAGAATGGAATGCTGATTTTTACAGGCTATGGGAAAATCGGCAGAAACGTTCTATCAATTTTTGAATGTGATGGCGTGTTGTTTGTTGGCGGCGGAATCGGCACATTAAATGAGTTTTCCATTGCCTATCATGAGGGAAAAGTAATCGGAATTTTAGAAGGTGTTGGCGGTATTGCTGAGAAAATTTTGAAAGAGGCAAAAGATTTTAAAGAAACCGGAGCGGTGGTGGTCAAAGACAAAAATCCAGAAAAGCTGGTGGAAAAAATTATTAAAGAAATCAAAAAGAGAGAAAAACTGCCAAGAAAAGAAATCCCTATTACTTTCCAAAACGAGAGAGGCAGGGAATTGGTTGGAATTTTACATCTGCCCGGAGCTAAAAAACCGCCGGTGGTTATCATCTGCCATGGTTATCAGAACACCAAAAGTGATAGAAAATTTATAAGATTGGCGAGAGCATTAAGAGACGTAGGGATTTTAGTTTTTCGCTTTGATTTTGAAGGTTGCGGTGATTCAGAAGGAAACTCAAAAGAAATAATGGTTGAAAAAGAAGTTTCTGATTTAAATTTGGCTTACCAAACGGTTCTAAAAGAATGCGATGTTGACCATAAAAGAATCGCTTTTGTCGGAGCGAGTTTGGGAGCAGTGGTGGCGAGTTTATTTGTTGAGAAATTTAAAGTGCAGGTGAAAACCTTAGTTTTTTTAAGTCAGGGATTTAGACAAAAGGAACTTTTTAAAGGTTGGTATACGAAAGAAGATTCGGCAGAAATCAAAAAGAAAGGGAAGCTGATTAAAGGAGAAAAAGAGATTGGGATAGATTATTATTCGGAGAACAAAAACAAAGATTATTCGTCGGTTTTTTCAAAGTTAAATTTACCGATTCTACTGATTCACGGTAAAGAAGATAAAGATGTCCCAGCAAAGTTTTCTGAAGAATTAGCGAAACGTTACAAAAACATCACCTTAAAGATTTTACCTAAGAGCAACCATAAGTTTGATGATTTTGCTTCCCAACAAAAATTGATTGAGTTGACTTCCAAATGGTTAAAAAAGTATGTCTAGCTATGGTTCATCAAAAAAGCGGGTCCGAAGGACCCGCTTTTTAAAATTCTTTTACCATATAAGTGTCTTTTAATCGATATCTTAATTTTCGGAAATAGTTTCGAGTTCCCACTGCCGAAATTACAGCAATTTTTGACAAATCAAATTCCTTTTTGGCACTTCGACTAAACTCAGTGTAAACTATTTTTTCTGCTTCTCTTATTAATTTTTTTCCCAGACCTTGATGCTGGGGAGCAATTCTCGTTTCAGCAATCGGCACCAATTCCCCGTAAGTGTGAACTTCTCTAATTATAGCCGCATCTTTTAAGCCAGAGAAAACGTAACGAGGCCCTGCTTCGTTACGTTGACTGGGAATTCTGAGACGCAATAGACTATGAAGTTTTGTTCTTTTTTTGTTTTCAAAACTCAAAAATATTTCTTTGCCGCCAGAAGCATCGTAATCTTTACGGAATAAATAAAATTTTTCATTGGGGTCGTAATTCTCTTTTACTTCCCGGCACCTGATACAGCGACATTGCCAGTTTTCCTTTTTCATAGATTCAATCAGAATTTGCCGTAAATTGGAAATTTTAGCTGGTCCTGCCGCTACTCTTGAAGAAGGAATATCTCTGTTTATCCTTTGTATTCTGACATGACAAGGGATTTTCTTTTTAATTGATTTTAAAAGATTTATTAATTGCGATTGAGTGTAAGGCTTGTATTGTCCTTTTTTCCATTTTCTAAAAAGCTTCGCCTCTTTTAAAATGGCGCAAGGATAAATTTTCAATAAATCCGGCTGAAAATCAGAATTTTTAAACAGTTCTTCAAACATCTTTTCATCTTTTTTCAGATTAGAGCCCGGCAAATTTGGCATCATTTGATATAAAATCTTAAAACCAGCATTTTTTAAAAGTTGAGTCGCCGTAATTATTTCTTTAACGCCGTGTCCTCGGGAATTTAATTTCAAAACATCGTCATAAATTGATTGGACTCCCATCTCTACCATTGTTACTCCTAATTTTCTCAACCATTTAATTTCTTCAAAATTTATAAAATCAGGCCTGGTTTCAATTGATAAACCCACAATTCGGTGTTTTGCTTTTTCATTTTTCTTTTGTTCTTTTCTTAACCCTTCCAGTAGTACATTTTCCACCATGGTGTAATTTGTACTACTTTGATTGGCGGCTTGAAAACATCTTAAAATAAACCATATTTGGTATTTTTTAGGATAATAACTCCATGTTCCGCCGACTATTCTTAATTCAACTTTATCAGTTGGATGCCCTTCTAACTCTAACATTTCAAGTCTTTTTTTCACTTGTAAATAAGGGTTATATTTTAATCTTTTGGCTCTTTCTACTGCCGGCTCGCCAGAAAGGTAGCTTTTGGGAATACCTTTTTCTTTCGGACAGAAAATACATTTACCCGGACAAGGATAAGATTTTGTCAAAACCGAAATATTAACAATTCCAGAAAGCGAGCGAATCGGTCTTGTTTTAAGCAAATTTTCTATTTTTCTGGACCTAATCATCCTTTTAGTTTTTAGTAATTTGTGATAAGCTTTTAATAGCTCAATATTGCTTGGACAGGGAATTTTGTATTTTTTAGCTGTCTTTCTTTTGAAAAGTGCCAAATCTGCCTGATTTTTCAATCGGCTTTTAACTAAATCTTTGATTACCCGAGCGTTAGCGAAGGGTGAAGATGGTCGCAGAAACAAGTTTCTTCTCCCGTCTCGCCTTCGGCTCGACGAACGAAGTTCATCGACTACCCGAGCGTTAGCGAAGGGTGAAGATGAACGAAGTTCATCGACTACCCGAGCGTTAGCGAAGTCGAAAGAATTAAAATTCTTTCTCACTCGCCCTAACGAGCTCGTGGGTGAAGATGGACCTTTAGGTTCATTGCCTACTTTTTCTTCAATCATGGATAGAAAATACGCTGAATATTTGTTAGAAAAAACCAAGGAAAATTATAATTTAACGGCAGAAGAATATACACGGACACGAGCTTTTATTCCAGAAGATATAAAGTCTTTAAGTGATTATATTAAAGAAGGAGATAAGATTTTAGATTCTGGCTGTGCCAGTGGAAGGTTGTTCGGAGTTCTAAGAGAAAAAAAAGTAGATTATTCCGGCGTAGATGTCTCCGAGAGATTAATTGAAATTGCTAAAAAGAATTATCCTGAAGGAAATTTTCAAATTACGAACGCGCTGAATCTTCCTTTTACTGACAATTTTTTTGACAAGATTTATAGTATATCTGTTATTCATAACATTCCTTCTAAAGATTTTCAACTCCGATATCTTTTAGAGTCAAAGCGTGTTTTAAAACCGGGCGGATTATTAATTTTGAGAGTCTGGGATTTCTGGAAAAGGAAAGAGGGCTGGAAATTATTTTTGAAATACTCTTCCCTGAAATTAATGGGAAAATCAAAAATGGATTTTTATGATGTTTTTATTCCTTGGAAAAATTCAAACGGAGAAATATTAGTTCAACGCTATTTCCACTGTTTTACTAAAAGAGAAATTGAAGGTTTAATTAGGAAAACCGGGTTGAAAGTGAAAAAAAGCTGGAGAGGCGGGAAAGATCCCCGAACGAATATCTATATTGTAGCAGAAAAACCCATATAGCTTAATGGACACTCTATTAAAATTCGTCCCTGTAGCTCAATTGGATAGAGCGTCAGCCTCCGGAGCTGAAAATGTGTGTTCGAATCACACCAGGGGCACATATCATTCTGTGGATATTGTGTGGATAAGAAAAAGTTGACAAAATATTTAATTTAAATAAACTCAAAAACGAGGGGGTGCGAGATGTAATTCTCTAAGGACACGGGACTTAATGAAGGAGGTTTACAGCAGCTGCCTGGATAGGTCCAACTCCAGCGATTAAATTGAGCCGATTTCAATAAGACCGCCCCCTCTTCAAAGACTGTTAGACAATTCGTTTAACAGTTTTTAATTGCGCGAATTTTTTGGTACAATAGATAAGCGAAGAGATAAATCTCTTCTTCATCTTCATTTTCGCTAATCGAAGAACATTCGTTCGTCGAGCCGAAGGCGAGACGGGAGAAGAAACTTGTTTCTTCGACCTTCTTCATCCTTCGCTACGCTCGGGTACGTGAAAACTTGATATATGAAATATAAATACAAAATTGTTATTTCCGGCGCCGCTCAAATGAACCACTGTTGCCAAGGGATAGAAGAAATATCAAAACAGGTGGGACGAGAGATTGCGCGCCAAAATTGCGTGCTAGTCACGGGAGCGACAACCGGTGTGCCTTATTTTGTGGCTCAGGGATGTAAGGAAGCAGGAGGCTTTAATGTTGGTTTTTCACCCGCTACTTCGGAAGCGGCTCACTTAAAAATTTATAAATTACCCATTGATGCTTTTGATGTGATGATTTATACGGGAGCCGACTACGCGGGTCGTGATATAATTATGACAAAGGCGGCAGATGGAATAATCATTATTTGCGGCAGAATGGGCACCTTGCATGAATTTACCACTGCTTTTGAAATTCAAAAACCAATAGGCGTTTTAGAGGGAACGGGCGGCATGGCCGACAAAATAAAAATGATTGCGACCGGCCCTTATCGCGGCGTTAAAAAAATTATTTATGAAAAAGATTACAAAAAATTAATAAAGAGACTGTTGACAGCTATTGAAGTTGAAAAGAAACAAAATTCAAAAATTCGCCGAGCACATAATAAATTGCGTGCTTCGGTAAAAGCATAGCCCTACATAGGTTATGCGCTCGGCAAAGGTCGATTTTTAAAAAACAATTTTAATTAAAATATGGCAGACGAAACTCCCGAAGAAGGGAAATTAATAGGAAAGGTTACTCACTATTTTTCACACATTGGCGTGGCAGTTATTGAACTGTCAGAAAATTTAAAGGTGGGAGATACCATCCGGATTGTTGGCGGCGAGATAGATTTTAATCAGGCTGTAGGCTCAATGGAAATTGAGCACCAGAAGGTAGAAGTCGCTAAACCCGGAGATTCAGTGGGGACGAAGGTTGACCAAAAAGTAAGGGACGGATACAAGGTCTATAAGCTTTAATTCCACTATAAATCCCACATCGGAGAGGGGTCGGGAGAACCCTCCGGTTCTTCCGTGTCGGAAAACAGCCCGTAAGGGCGTTAGAAACCGAGGGTGGTCAAAGAGATAAATCTCTTTTTCACCTCACTGCGATTCGGTTTTTAAGGAGCGGTGGTAGCGCGGTCGCTGAAAGTGACATTTAAATTCGCGCATGCCGCGACCTAACTTTGTATTATCACTATGGATTTTCAAATTATCATTCAGTTGATTTTAGCTGTTGTTTTGGGCAGTTTGATTGGCATAGAAAGAGAATATAAGAGAAAAGAGGCGGGAATGAGAACTTATTCTTTGGTTTGTTTAGGCGCCGCTTTTTTTACCATCGTTTCTTTTGAAACTTTTAAAATGTTTATCAACCAATCTGGAATCAATTTTGATCCAACCAGAATAGTCGGCCAAATTGTTTTAGGAATCGGTTTTTTGGGCGCCGGCTTAATTATTTTTCGCGACCATCACATTGAAGGATTAACTACAGCTGCCGGGCTGTGGGTGGCAGCCGCCGTCGGGGCAGCAATAGGGGCAAAATTTTATTTCCCGGCTATTTTTGTTAGTCTTCTGGCAATTGCCATTTTGGCCGGGCTGCGACTGATTGAAGAGAAATTATTTAACAAGAGTTAATTGTTTCTCAATGTCTATCAAGGAAATTTATGGAAGGTAAGGTGAGGTTTCACATTTTTGTTTCAGGCAGAGTCCAAGGGATTTTCTTTCGGGAAAATACTAAAAAGAAAGCCCAAAAATTAAGAATAACTGGCTGGGTGAGAAATTTACCCGATGGTCGGGTGGAAGCTGTGCTGGAAGGAGAAAAAGATAAAATTGAAGAGTTGGTTAATTGGGCGAAAAAAGGTCCGGTGTTTGCCAAGGTTGACGGATTGGAAGTTATGCCAGAAGAATGTCAAGGCGAATTTGACAATTTTGAGATAAGATGCGACTAAAAAGAGATTAGTTTTTTCTTAATATAATTTGTCCGTCGCTGGGCATTTTTTATTTATTTTGTTTAATTGTTAGCGAAAAAGCGGCTCCACAGGAGCCGCTTTTTGAGTTTCAATCTGTTAAACAATTTAAAAATTCCTGCATAAAGCAGGGTTTAACCGGATTGAATTTTTTCGAAAATGGCGGTAGAGTGAATAATATGAAGCTTAAAAATCTCCCTAAAATCGAGCGTCCGCGCGAAAAACTCATTGCCAAAGGCGCCCAAAATTTAAAAGACGAAAATTAAAAATATGGGAAAACACGAAAGACAATCAATTGAAGAGGCAGAAAAAATCATTGTAAAAATTTTAAATTTCTAAGACCTTAACAATTCTGATAGAAAAAATCACTGGTTTCGTCACACTTTTTCTATAGCAGAAAGAATTAAAAAAGATTTTATAAATATTACTTCAGCTCGTCATTTGGGTAATCGTTATGATAATACAGGGGATATATTAATTATTTCTAAAAAGAATAAATTTTTCATCGAGACGAAAATGAGTGATACAAAATCAGGCATTGGGACTAAAGCCAATATTAGCCAAGATGCTCTCACGGAATACCATCTTTTTATGGGTAAAGTTAAAAGTTGGAGTAGGTTTCGTCAAGAAAAGAATCATGATAAATGGGTTAATGATTTTTTAAATCAATTTACTAATTATCCACAGAATATTTTGAAAATTACTGATTCAACACTACAAAAAGAAGAAAAAGCAAGGTATTTAAGAAAGTTAGCAAACAAGAATAAAAAAGCCAGAGATGTTCTTAATAATATTCATGGAAAGGACAAAAAAGAGAAAATAAAATACTTAGTCTACCTAAACAATAAAAGACAACAAAAGAAAATGGTTAAAAGATTTTTTATTTTGATTATATTGGGCATTCATAGAAAAGAAGAATTAGAAAATTTAATAAAAAAAGATAATTTTTTCCAAGAAATTCAAAACCTTTTTGTATATTATGGAAACGCCTCTAAAGGTAGAATTATATCCAGAAGAGAAGACGTTGGAGAGAGAATTAAAAAAATACTTGAGAAATATTCTGATTTTAAAATTATTTTTCCTAAAGGATTAACTCACTGTAAAATAATTGGTATAAAAGGTGAAGTTTCTAAACCACTGTTACAAATAGTTTTTCACTGGAAAAATATTGCTCAAGGAATTAAAACCCCTTGTCTTAATATTTTTGACTTAACTGCTTAGTCCGATTAAAAGCCCTCTTTAATTGACCGTTATTGGAAATAACTTCTCTAATTCTGTCTTAGAGATTTGAGTATTTCCTGTAATATTTTCTACGGCTTTTAATTTTTCTTTTGAAGATAACTGTTTAGCAATATCCTCAATGGTTAAGTTTCTTTTTAGTGAATTATCTTCAAAATTCATTTTAATTTGTGTTTGTTTAGATGGAGGGAAAATTACATTTACATGATTCTCAGCAATAAATTTCATTCTTGGAGGAATGATAGCTGACTTTAATTTTATCGATTTAATTGATCCAGTAATTCTATTTGTTACAATTGCTGGGCCGACATTAAAATTCTTAGTTTGTACATATTGAGGTTTTCCTTCGTTAATTATTGGATGTTTTAATCCTTTCTCGGTTATATTATGAGCCCATATTAAGGGAATGTTTCCTTTTGGGTTGTTCGTTAAAAGATGTTTGTTTTGATTCCATATTAATCTTCCTGTTTTTACTTCAAAGTTTAAATTATAAAGAGTCACGTTATTTTTAAATATCTTTTTTAAATATTTTGCTCCTTCACTAAATATAAGAATGCCGTTTTTTTTGAATAAGTAATTGCCTTTGTTTTTACCTTTTTTTAGAACAAGTAGCATTGTTGATTGCAAGGCTCCATGAAATATTTTAGGGTCTTTGAGAATATGTAAATATTCAATGTTTGAATTTTCAACAATAAATTTTCTTAATTTCGAAAAATAAGCTCCATTATTCATGGATGGAGGAACGACATATGCTAAATACCCTCCTTCTTTTAACCGGTTTATACCCTGACAAATAAATAAACTGAAGATATTTACACGACCATTCATCATATATCTGAACCTTTTCTTTATTATCTCTGGGGGAGAAAATTCATAATAGGGCGGATTACCAATCACGAAATTATATTTATCATAATCTTGGTTCAAAAGGGCATCAGTTTTTTTAATGTTTGCTTCCGGAATTAATTCTTCAGCTATATTGACTAACTTTTTATCTATATCCCACCCATACAATTTAGGATCTTTGAAATATTCTTTTGCGGTAATTAGAAATTCTCCTGTACCACAGGCTGGGTCTAAAATTTTAGGATTTTTAATTGTGTTAGGTAATTTATTAAGTAGTAATTCTCTTATAGATTTGGGTGTAAAATATTGTCCCAAAGATTTCCTATAATTTAGACCTGTTTCTTTAATATATTTAATAGTGGCCTCCGTGAATTCTTTGCTTTTTGTCTCTTTTTTTCTCAATTCTTTCAATTCCTCAAAATTTCTGATTACACTAACGACTTTGCCCTGTACAATCAATTCTTTTGTAAAAATTGGCTTGATGTTTGGATTAGCCGGCTGCAGTCTAAATCCACCTTTTTCTTTGTAAATTTTCTTTAGGGTTACTTCGTTGCCATTTATTAAAGCGACTGCAGTTTCCCCGTTTTCTACTGTTGGCTGTTTTCTAATTATTACAGTAGATCCGTCAAAGATACCCTCATTAATCATACTATTTCCCTGAACGCGTAACGCAAAATGTTCTCCGGATTTTGAAAGTAAATTTTTTGGGACCTCAATTGTTTCCTTATTTTCGATTGCTTCGATCGGTTCACCAGCGGCAATGGTCCCAAGTACGGGAATTTTTACTAATTCGGAATTTTTTTTATTTTTTGATATTTCAATGGAACGAGCTTGATTATCTGATTTATTTAAATATCCTTTTTGTTTCAATGTTTTTACATGTTGATGGACAGTTGCGATAGAGGATAATCTAAAATGTTTCCTTATCTCTTCTAAAGAAGGGGCATAATCATTGTCTTTAATATATTTAGTAATATAGTCCAATATTTGTTTTTGTCTTTTTGTAAGCATATTAGTTATCCACACCTACTGTAATTATACCATATCCAGAACCAATACCGAAACAAAACCGAAAGTTATCCACAGTTGTCAGATTGACTTTATGCGGAAATTGAATTAAAATCAGCTAAAACAAACTGATTTTTTAATTTAGGTCGACGAAAATCAAAAGAGCAAAAATTTAGTTTTTGGAAGTAAAATATGAATTTTTTAACAAAAATATCACAAATTAAAAATATTGTTGGTTTTATTCTAATTTTAGTAGGAATAGTAAATATTATAATAATGACAGGAATTTGTTTTAATTATAATATTGGCTTAATACTTTCCTCGGCAATATCAGCAATAGCTACAATTGTACTTGCTTACTATGCATACCAACAATATAAAAAACATTACGACTCAGAACTTGATGGTTTCATAAAAGAATCTAAGAGTAAAGGTGGTCAGTTTAAATTAGAGTGTACTTTAGTCAATTCAGGAGGCGTCCCCATCTTAATTAAAAATATTTCTTATAGCCTTGAAGATTCTAAAAAAAGCGAATCACTATATTATGATAAAGTAGACAAATTTTATATAGAAAATCAAGATAAATTAAACGAATGCAAAACGCCCCTGTCCATCAAGGTAAAAGATACGGTTATTCTTGTTCTTTCTTTTGTTCATTGGGATTCAAATGGGCATATTTTAATATTGCCAGATAAAAACAAAAGAATTGATACAATAAAAATTAAATTTGACTACCTCGTATATAAAACCTTTAAAAAATTTCTCTTGTCTTATAATAAACAATAATTTCTTATTCAATAATCCAAAAATCACAGTTTAAAGGTGCTTTGCGGCTGGATGCGGAATATTTTCAAAAAGTCGAAGAATTAATTGAGAGTTATGAGAAAAAGGTTAAAAAAGAAAAAAAGAAGTTGTCCTTTATGTAAGCCCTACAAAATGGGAGATGCCAATCGTTGGAAAGCAAAGGATTTTGCTAAAATCAAAGAATTTGAAAAAATAAAGGCAAAGGGGATTAACTAATTGAAAGTCGCCAAAATTCAGGCCGAAGTTGAAAATCGCCAAGCCCGCCTAAATTTCTTTGAAATTTTGGTGGGCAAGAGGGTGATTTTTTGATATCATAAAGAAGAATGAAAAAATTAGCCAAGGTAAAATTTGAAAATAATTTGAAAGAGTCAATTTTTAAAGCGGTTGATTTAATCGGCGGTTTTAGTCAATTTGTGAAAAAGGGAGAAGTGGTGTTATTGAAAACTAATTTTAACACTGCTGATCCTTTTCCTGCCTCTTCCGAGCCAAATTTCATAAAAGCGGTCGTTGAATTGGTTTATGATTGCGGAGCAAAAATCGTGATGATTGGGGATTCCTCCACCATGAGCCTGAACACGAGGAGAGTAATGGAAAAATTGAAGATTTTTGATTTGGAGAAAATGGAACAGCCTCCTCGAATTTATGTTTTTGAAGAAAGAGAGTGGACGAAAAAAGAAATTCCCGAGGCCAAGTATCTAAAGAAGGTTCTGGTTACTGAATTTTTAGAGCGGGCCGATAGATTAATTTTACTGCCTTGTTTAAAGACCCATTCTTTAGCTAAATTTACAGGCAGTTTAAAACTTTCAGTAGGCTTTATGAAACCCATCCAAAGGGTTAGTTTACACCTATCCAGGCTTCAAGAAAAGCTGGCCGAGTTAAACAAAATCATTAAGCCGGACTTGATTATTATGGATGCCAGAAAATGCTTCATTAATAAAGGGCCGGCTCAAGGAGAGATTCGCGAGCCAAATTTAATTTTAGCTTCAGATGACAGAATCGCCATTGACGTTGAAGGGATGAAAATAATTCAGAGCTTCAAGGGAAACTCATTAAAAGATATTAATCCTTGGGAGTTGCCGCAAATTAAAAGAGCGGTTGAGTTAGATATCGGAGTAAAAAACGAAAAAGAATATCAGCTGATGCAATAATGGAAAAAAATACTTTTGAACGAATAGTCGATGAAGTTGTCGCTTCATCTCCACCCTTCGCGGCGGCTCGGGTATACAAAGAGCTGAAAATAAAATACGGAAAACCAAGCGGACAATGGAAACTATGGTGTAAAAGGCCGAAATCTGAGAAAGAAAGAACGGAGGTGATTATTGGAGCTGTTTTGACCCAAAGGACCAATTGGAAAAATGTTCAACTGGCAATTAACAATTTGAAAAAAGCCAAGATAAACTCTTTAAGAGGTATTTATCGGACAGGTAAAAGGAGCTTAGCTCCCTTAATCAAGCCGGCAGGATTTTATAAAACAAAAAGCAGATATCTCTTTTCTTTAATTAAATTTATTTTTAAAAAATACGGCAGTTTGGCGAAAATGAAAAGACAAGATGTTGAAGAATTAAGAGAAAAATTGTTGAAAATAAAAGGAATTGGCCCGGAAACAGCTGATTCTATTTTGCTTTACGCTTTAGACAAACCAGTATTTGTTATTGATGAATACACCAGGCGTTTAATCAAAAAAAGAAAATTATCGCAAAATTTATCATACGATTTTTTACAAAAATTATTTGAGAAAAATTTAAAACCCCGTAGTAGAATTTGGACAAATTGTCATTTACGAAGTAAGTCCAAATTTCACTACGGGGTAAAAAGAGATTTTAGATTATATCAGGATTTCCACGCCTTAATCGTCATTGACGGTAAAAATGGAAATTAACTTTAGACATTATGCTTTTAAAATTGCCAGAAAATAAAGATGGAATTCGCTGGACAAAACACGTTCAGAGAAAAATGCGGCAGTATCAATTGTCGGAAAAGAGAGTGCTGCGGGTTTTGAGAAAGCCTGACAGAAAAGAAGAAGGAATTGCCGAAGGCACTTTGGCCAATATGCAGACCACCGGCACCAAAAAACATCCGACTGAAATCTGGATGATGTACCAAATCTTTAAAAGACCGAAAGGTATTAAAATCATCAGTGCTTGGCGCTACCCGACTATCAGCCCCAAAGGAAAATCTCTACCCATTCCTGATGACGTTCTCCAGGACTTAATAAAAGAAGGCCTGATTTGAGAAAATTAAGCCGGCAGACATAACAAACCATAGTTTGCTATAATCTAATATATTATATGCAGTTCGTTGCTGATTTTCATATTCACAGCAAATATTCTCGTGCCACGAGCCATGACATGGATTTGGAAAGCCTTGATAAGTGGGCAAAAATCAAGGGCATCAAGGTTTTAGGGACGGGTGATTTCACTCATCCTGAATGGCTGAAAAATTTAAAATCAAAATTAGAACCGGCTGAACCCGGGCTTTACAATCTAAAATCTCAAATCTCAAATCTAAAATCTGAAGACAAAACTAAGTTCATTCTGACTAGTGAGATTAGCTGTATTTATTCCAAGAAAAATAAGGTGCGTAAAATCCACATAATAGTTTTCGCTCCGTCTTTTGAGGCAGTAGATAAAATTAATGCTCAGTTGGGCTGGATTGGAAACTTGAAATCCGATGGCCGGCCAATTTTAGGATTGGACGCTAAAGAATTGACCAAGATTGTTTTGAATATTTCGGGAGATTGTTTAGTGGTCTGCTCGCACGCCTGGACTCCCTGGTTTTCAGTTTTTGGTTCCCGCTCTGGTTTTGATTCCCTTGAGGAATGTTTTGACGAGTATTCAAAATATATTTATGCAATTGAAACGGGACTCAGTTCGTCCCCTGAAATGAATTGGCGACTATCTGCTTTAGATAAAATTACTTTGATATCAAATTCGGATGCTCATTCAGCTCAGAAAATTGGCCGCGAAGCAAATGTTTTTGATACAGAAATTTCTTACCCGGCAATTATTGAAGCGATAAAAACAAAAAATCCCCAGAAATTTCTTTACACTATTGAGTTTTTTCCGGAAGAAGGAAAATATCATTATGACGGCCATCGGCTTTGCAACATTTCCTTATCGCCCGAAGAATCGAAAAAGTACAACAATATTTGCCCAAATTGCGGCAAGCTCTTAACTATAGGCGTTTTGAATCGGGTGGCAGAATTAGCTGACCGACCCCAAGGTTTCAAGCCGCAAAACGCCATTCCTTTTAAAAGTTTGATACCCCTGGCAGAAATAATTGCCGATTGCTTGGGCGTGTTACCGGGAGCAAAGCAAGTAGAAAAAGAGTATAAAAACCTGATTGAGAAATTTGACAATGAATTTGAGATTTTACTCAATGCCTCCCGTTCCAATTTAGAAAATGTTACCCTGCCGGAAATTGCTGAGGGGATTGAAAGAGTAAGAGAAGGAAAGATTTCAATTTTACCGGGTTATGACGGCGTTTACGGAAAAATCAAAATATTTTCTAAAGAAGAAAAAAAGAGTTCGTCAAGGCAAGGAATTTTATTTTAGTCCTCTTTCTTTTTGAAATTGTTTTTTCTTTAACCCGAGCTCGTAATAATACTGGAATATTTTTTTGGGGGTTAATTTCAAGCTGTTTTCTATTCTTTCCAAGAAACCGAGTTCTCCGCCTTTAATTTGGCCTGCTTTATTTTTTATCTGCTCGATCACTTCTTTTTCTGAAAGATTATTTTGAGGGATTTCCAGATAAGCCCGGCCGATAAACTTTGCCCGATGAGCATCAGAACCTGCGGTGAAGGCCAAATTATATTTTTTAGAGAAGAGAAGCGCTTTTTTATTAATAAAACGAAACATATCGGCGTTGAGAACTTCTATAGCGTCAGCCGATAAAAGAGCTTCTCTGTTATTTTTTAAGTTGCTTAGGGGCCAAAAGGGATGAGGGATAACAGCCATGCCTCCTTGTTTTTTTATTTCCTGGATTGTTTCTTCTGGCGCAAGAAAGTCCGGAATGATTTTTTTAACATTAATGCCCAAGATATCGCCTTCCATGGACAGGATTTCAATGCCGGGAATAACCAAGATGTTTTTATCAAAGCCGTATTTCATAGCTTCAATCGCTCCTTGGATTTGGCTGTGGTCAGTAATGCAAATACAATCAATGCCTTTTTGAATGGCTAAATCAACCACCTCTTTGGGCGAAGAAAAACCATCCCAAGAAAAATTTGTGTGAATATGCAAATCAATTTTCATTTCTAGATTTTATTATATTTATTTTATTTTT
>Ga0210016_1000367_pt1 | contig 39567 bp, 41 predicted proteins | sample CryGeyCG2014_300_FD_185454 | JGI IMG/M metagenome (GOLD analysis project Ga0210016, IMG submission 185454) | Groundwater microbial communities from aquifer - Crystal Geyser CG02_land_8/20/14_3.00 (SPAdes) (version 2) | ecosystem: Environmental > Aquatic > Deep subsurface > Groundwater | place...
TGCTGCTGTTGGTCGTCGTGGTGCTGGTGGGCGGCGGCATGTGGGGCTGGCCGTTGCTGGCCGGTATCCTCGGCGCGTCCAGGGTGTCGGACAAGCCCGGCGCGCTGAACAGCATCGCGCAGCTCATGCGCAAATACGACATCACGCCTGCCGAAGTGGAAGCCGCGTTTCATGCGCCTGTTTCTTCCGGCGCCGTGCCTGCGCCGCGCAGCCGGGGCGATATCGCCAAGACGCTGTTCACCTATCTCGGCGCGATCTTCATCCTCGCGGGCGTCGGCACTTATATCGGTACGTTTTGGGAGAGCATGGGCAGTGTGATGCGGGTCTTCATGACGTTGGGCGTGGGCTACATATTGCTGGTCGTGCTGGTCTCCGCGCTGCGTGAGGACAAATACCCGCGCCTCATCCTGCCGCTTGCGCTGGCCGCTGTGCTGATGATGACCGGCGGCTGGTTCGTGCTGATCCACGAGGTGTTCCCGCGCGGCGACAACTGGCGTCTCGCTGTGCTGGCGGTGTTCGGCGTGATGGCGTTGCACCAGGGCGCGCTGCTCGGCAAGTTCCGCCTCACGGTGCTGGCGTTCTGGACGCTGTTCTTCATCTACGGCTTCATGCAGGTGGGGCTGGACTTGCTCGACATGCCGTTCGCCTACATCGCGATCGTGTTGGGCGCTTCGCTGTTCGTGGTCGGTACTGCACTGGAGAAGACGCCATTCCGCGTGCTCGCCGAGCCCGCTTTGTTGATCGGCACGATCTGGCTGAACAGCGGCCTGTTCGACCGCATCGCGGAAGCCACCTCCGCCAGTTGGGCGGGGCTGGTCTCCGGCGTGTGCGTGATGTTCGCCGCCTATGGCATGCACAAGTCGGAGCGCTATCCGCGCCTAGCGGGGCTGGGCTATTTCATCGGGTCGGTCATGGCCTATAGCGGGCTGTTCGACCTGGTGCGCAACACCCCTTTCGAGCTGGCCTACCTCGCGCTGTCCGCGTCCATGCTGTATGCCTGCGTGGTGCTGCAAAGCCGCGCGCTGCTGTTCACCACTGTCATCGCCATGCTCGGCTTCATCGGTTTCTACACCGCAAAGCATTTCGCCAATTCGCTGGGCTGGCCGATCACGCTGGTGCTGATGGGCGTGGCTTTCCTGGTGGTGGGTACAATTGCGTTGCGGGTGAAGCGGCGGATTTGAGCGCAGAAGCAAAGAAACGCTGATCGACTCTGATTTCGTCTCTGCCTGCCCTCGAATTGGGTAGTCGGAGGCGGGCTGCGGCGGGAGCCTAGTCAAATCAATAAACTGGATCCCCGCCTTCGCGGGGATGACGGCTTAATCAGTGTTTGCCCAATCTCATTGGGTTGAATGTCCCACCACTGCGGCGGAGTGCTTTATCAGGGGGATCGAGTATTTTCTTTAAGGGAACTCTGATTAAACTCGCGTAAGGTGCACCCCGTAGGGCGTCAATAAGCGAAGCGCATTGCGCCGTATGAAATCCGTTCTCGATTGACACATCCGGTGTACTTAGAAGTCTTTAGAGGCTCTTGCAAAACTCCCCACTTGAGATGCAAATTTTTGATTTTCCGGCGACACTCCCCAACCCCCACAAACAGGGGGAAGCGTGAAGTGGTTATAAAAAGGATGGGCAACATCGTCTCGTCAGCCAAGCGCGCCGGGTCATGGAGAGGCAGGCATGGCGTGCCCCCTGTTGTTGGGCGGGTAGAGCCGTTTCAAACTGCCGTAAGCAACGCTTTGACCGGGCAGGCCGTGGGCGGATGCAGCAACACCGGGACTTTGTACTGTTTGACGCGCGCGGCGATCTTGAACAGCGGGTCGCCGCGAATCGTGTAGCCCGCAGCAGGCGGAAATCGGAAGAGTCTCATCCGGCTGACAAGAAAACCGCTATGACGTATGCTCCGTGCCGGGTAAGGGGAGTGTATGAAAAAAATACTAAAAATAATCATGTCGCTGGCATGCGGCGGCACGCTGTTGGCCGCTGCCGCTGCCGCTGCCGCTGCCGCTGCCGAGGTGCCGGATGAGCTGGGTTACTTCCAGGAATTTCCGGTGGTGCTGAGTGCTTCGCGCTTGTTGCAGCCGTTGTCAGAAGCGCCCAATGCGATGACTGTGATCGACCGCGACATGATCGCGGCTTCGGGCTCGCGCACCATCACCGACCTGTTGAAGCTGGTGCCCGGCATGTATGTCAGCTACTACAAAGGTTCGCAGCCGATAGTTTCCTACCACGGCACAACCGACCAGTACGCGCGCAGGATGCAAGTCCTGATCGACGGGCGCAGCGTTTATTTGCCTCCGTTGAGCGCGGTCGGTTGGGCGGATCTGCCGATAACGGTGGATGATATTGAGCGTATCGAAGTCATTCGCGGCCCGGCCGCCGCTTCGCACGGGGCCAATTCCACCCAGGGGGTGATCAGCATTACGACCCGCGATGCGACTGCGGTCAACGGCAAGCAGCTTGCTTATACACATGGCACCCAAGGCATCAACGATGCCTCGGTCCGCTTTGGCGGCAACGGCGAGGTCTATGATTACCGGATGACGCTGGCCTACACGGCGGACAACGGTTATGCCGATCTGCACAAGCTGCCGCGCAAAGTGGCGGCAACCCTGCCCAACCAGAATTCCCTGTTGCGCAACAACAACGACAGCAACCAGGCACGCTTGCTCAACTATCGCGCCAATTTTCATCCGGGTTCGCGGGATAGTTTCGACTTGCAGTTCGGCTTCAATCGCGATGTGCAGGGCGTGGGGTTTGTGGACAAGAATCCTTCCGCCGTCAATCCATTGAATCTGAATCCGTCCAGCACCAACGGCAATACGCCGCATGACCTGGTTGCCAATTCCGGCTACGCGCAATTTGACTGGATACGTGTGCTGGAAAATGAAGACGAATTGCGTTTGCGTTATTATCATCTGCAACGCAACCAGCATGAAACCTTCAACGTGTATCTGTCGGGAAATTTTATTCCCGATCCATTGCGCCAAACGGCGCGGGCGGGGCGCGACGAGATAGAGGTGCAGCACACCCTGTCGCCGATGGCGGATAACCGGCTGGTGTATGGCGCGGCATGGCGCCAGGACCGGATCAATGCGCAATTGCAGGCACCTTTTCCCGTGGCCGTGATTGCGCGGGATTTTAATCTGCGCAGCGACGAGTGGCGCGTATTTGCCCATGATGAATGGCGCCCGCTGGACGCGTTGCTGGTCAATGCCGGGGCGATGTACGAGCGTGACCGCATGGACAACGCCAACTTTTCACCGCGGGCCGCGCTGAACCTGCATGTCGCGCGGCATCACACGCTGCGTGCCGGCGTCTCTCTCGCCTACCGCACACCGGCGGTAGTGGAAGAGTTCACCCCGTCGCCGCTGGAGGCCCCCGGGGATTTATGGGTGCCCGCACGGTTTGCCACTGCACCCGACCTCAAGCCGGAGCGCATGTTTTCGCGCGAGCTGGGTTATCTCGGGGAATTTCCGGAATGGAACGGGGTGATTGATCTGCGCTTGTTCAGCGATCAATTGCGCAACGGGATTTACGCGTCAAAGCTTTCCCAAAAATTTATCAATGGCGCCGCTATCCAGGTTCGCGGTTTCGAGCTGACTTTTAAAATTAAACCGGATCGGGATGGCGAGCTGGTCCTGAATGCCGCGCACATCCTGGCGCGCAGCAACAGTGCGCAGTTGTTTGCCACCGGAGAAAGTGCATTTCGTCCTGTCGAACCGGCAAAATTTAACGACCTGACCACCGGGAGCATTCCGCGCAACAGCGGCAGCGTGCTGTATTCCAGACGGATGCGCGATGGCTGGTCGGTGAGCGGTGCCTTTTATTACCAGGATGGGCTGCAGCCGTTTGACCGGCCACAGGTTGATTTCCAGCATGCGCAACACCGCACCGATGTGCGCGTCGCAAAAACTTTTCATGACAGCGGCGACCTGCACGGCGAGGTCGCGCTGGTGGTGCAAAATCTGTTTGATTCAGGCCTCACCGAATACGTCGCCAATAATGTGTTTGAGCGGCGGGTTTTTGCGACGCTGGCCGTGCGTTGGTAAGCGCCGGGGCTAGTCGATATCGGCCTCTACCGCGATCAACAGTTTGATTTCATCTCCGACCAGCGGGACATATTTGGCCATGCCAAACTGGGTGCGACTGAGGGTGGCTGTCGCGTCGGCGCCGCAGTGCCGCCGACGAGTCAAAGGGTGCGGCGCGCAACGAAAATTGCTGACAGTCAGCGATAGCGGTCGCCGTGTGCCGAGCAGTGTCAGATAGCCATTCGCGCCAACCAGCCGCTCGCCTTCAAACTGGAGTTGCTCCGAGGTGAAGCGGATCGTCGGATGCAGTTTTGCATTGAAGAAATCCGGGGACTTCATGTGTTCGTTCCATTTTTCGAACCCCATATCAATTGAGTCGGTATCGATGGTGATATCAATGGTGCCGCGCTGTGCGGCGCTATCCAGGGTGATATTACCCCGGGTGTGATTGAAGCGGCCGCGCTGGGTTGAATAGCCGAGATGGTTGACCTCGAACAACGGCCAGGTATGGGTGGGATCAATGTTGTAGTGGTCGGCGGCAAAGGCGGGAAAGACCTGCAGGGTGGCTAGCAGGGCCAGTAAAGCGGGCAGTCTGAAGCGGTTTTGGAGGTGACGCATGAGGTTAATCCTGGGTGGGTGGAGGGGCGATGCTATAACCGCGCCAAAAAGGTGGCAAGTGAACTTATTGCGAATTTCAGATTCACAGCAGGGGCTTGAAAAAACGACAACCGTGCCCCATTTGCTGCGGCGTGCTATTCAACTTATTTCGGGGCTGTACCTTTCCCGGCAAAGGGAGAACTTATGAAACGTATTTTCCTTTTTATTCTGACCAATGTGGCCGTGCTGGCGGTCATCAGCGTCACCCTGCGCCTGCTCGGCGTGGATCGCGTGCTGGATGAGAGCGGCGCGATCAACTTCAATGCCTTGCTGACGCTGTCCGCGGTGATCGGTTTTTCCGGTTCCATCGTTTCGCTATTCCTGTCGAAATGGATGGCAAAGCGGTCGGTCGGCGCCCATGTGATCGAGAATCCGCAGGATCCGACCGAACGCTGGCTGGTGGATACCGTGCGGCGCCAGGCCGATGCGGCGGGGATCGGTATGCCGGAAGTGGCCATCTATGACGCGCCCGATGTGAACGCCTTTGCCACCGGCTGGAATCGCAACAATTCGCTGGTGGCGGTGAGCACCGGCCTGCTGCATGCGATGAGCCGGGAGGAAGCGGAAGCGGTGCTGGCGCACGAGATCAGCCACGTCGCCAACGGCGACATGGTCACGCTGGCGCTGATCCAGGGCGTGGTCAATACTTTCGTGGTGTTCTTTGCAAAACTGTTCGGCATCCTGGTCGATCGCGTGTTGCTAAAGAACGATGGCCGCAACGGCCCCGGCATCGGCGCGTTCGTGGCCGAGATCGCCGCCCAGATCGTGCTGGGCATCCTCGCCAGCACCGTCGTCATGTGGTTTTCGCGCCAGCGCGAATTCCGCGCCGATGCGGGCGGTGCGAATCTGGCCGGGCGGCAGAAGATGATCGCCGCATTGGAGCGCCTGAAGCTGAACCATGAGCAGGCGGCGGCGTTGCCGAAGAACATGTCGGCGATGGCGATTTCCAGCGGCGGCGGATTCTCGCGCCTGTTCATGAGCCATCCGCCGCTGGAGGAGCGCATTGCGGCGCTGCGCAACGCGCGCTAAACCGGTTACAAATCAAAAAACGGCGGAACATCCCGCCGTTTTTTATTTTTCCTCGTCGAACTCGTCGTAATTCGGCCGCGGCGGATTGCCGTCATAGGTTTGGCTGACGCGCCGCATCAGATAGGCGTCGCGCAGGAAGCTGTAACGATCGAGGGCGTTGTCCAGCACCTTTTCGCTTTCCAGCAGGTTGGCCCGGGTGTTGATGCCGTTGGCGATATAAAGCTGGTTGCGGGTGGATACATCGTCGATTTGGCTGTACACACTGACAAAGCTTTCGCCATACAGCCCCGCTGTGTCGGTGACCGTGCTGGGTCCGAGGATCGGCAGGATGAGATAAGGCCCGCTGGGCACGCCCCAATAACGCAAGGTCTGGCCCAAATCTTCGTGGTGTTTGTCGAGGCGGGTGGTGATCTCGAAAAATCCCAGCAGGCCGAACGTGGTGTTGAATACGACCCGGCTGCCGTCGCTGATCGCCTGGCGGAATTTGAACTGGAGCAAGTCGTTGAAGGTGACCAGCACGTCATCCAGATTGGAGAAGAAATTGTTCACCATTTTCCTGCCGGGCGAGGGTATCACCGCGTTGTAGCCTTTGGCTACCGGTTTTATAACCGCGCGGTCAACCACATCGTTCACATAAAACATCTTGCGATTGAACGGCTCGAACGGGTCCGCCTTGTGCGCGGAGCTGCACGCTCCCAGCATCAGGCAAAGCAATAAAATCGGGAGGCGTGCCATGTTGACGGTGACGGGTGGATTAAACCAGCGCTGGATTATAAACCAAAGTCATCCGGGGTCAGCATTGAGGCGCGGGTGATCGGGGTTTCCAAGCTGATGCGGCCGAGGGCGCCGCTGCGAAAATCCTGCAATAGCGTAATCGCGGCCTTTTCCAGGTCGAATTCGCCACCTTTGGCACGCAAGCTGCGCTGACGGGCAATTACCTCGACCAGCGCCACACCATCCATTTGTTTGAGCGGCAAGGTATAACGTTGCGCGAGCAGCGCCGGGTAGCGCGCCAGCAACAGGTCGCCGAGGAAGACGGCAACTTCGCTTTCGTCGTAGGCGTTGCGCCCGATCAGATGGGCGGCAGCCAGCAGATAACCGTCGCTGGCGTGCTCGATCTTCGGCCACATCATGCCCGGCGTGTCGATCAGTTGCATGGCATTGCCGAGATCGAAGTGCTGCAGGTTTTTGGTGATAGCAGGTTCGTCGCCGACCGCCGCCGTGCGGCGCTTGAGCAGGGCGTTGATGAAAGTGGATTTTCCGACGTTGGGAATGCCCATCACCATCATGCGCAAAGGCTTGAGCGAGCTGCCGCGATGCGGCGCCAGCGCGAGGCACAGTTTGGGGATTTTTGCCGCCTCCCCCGGTTGTTTGCACGAAATGGCGACCACCTTGGTGTTCGGTTGGCGGTTGAAGTGGTCGAGCCAGTCGCGGGTAACCGCCGGATCGGCGAGATCGGCTTTGTTCAACACTTTGAGGCAGGGGCGCTGGCGGTATTCGCGCAGCTCGCGGATCATCGGGTTGCTGCCCGCTTCCGGCACGCGCGCATCCAGCACCTCGATCACCACATCGATGCGCTCCATGGCCTCGGTAGCTTTCTTTTTTGCCGCCGTCATGTGACCGGGGAACCATTGGATACTCATACGGATCGTTGCGGGTTGGTCAGGGGCATACATTCTAACCGTTTGACGCTGCTTGCTCACGCTTCCATAATCGGCGCACCACACTCCGAGAGATCACCATGACCGCGATTCGCCAGCAGGATCTGATCGACAGCGTCGCCGACGCTCTCCAATTCATCTCGTATTACCACCCGCGGGATTATTTGCAGGCACTGGCCGCCGCTTACCGCATGGAAGAGTCGCCCGCCGCGAAAGACGCGATGGCGCAAATCCTGACCAACTCGCGCATGTGCGCGCTGGGCAAGCGTCCGATCTGTCAGGACACCGGCATCGTGGTGGCCTTTGTGCGAGTCGGCATGGCGGTGCGCTGGGTGGATGCCACCATGAGCGTCACCGAGATGGTGAATGCGGGAGTGCGCAAGGCCTATCTGCTGCCCGACAACGTGCTGCGCGCGTCCATCGTCGCCGACCCGGCCGGTAAGCGTAAGAACACCGGCGACAACACGCCTGCGGTGGTGCATTTCGAGCTGGTGCCGGGCGACCGGGTCGGGATCGACATCGCGGCCAAGGGCGGCGGCTCGGAGAATAAGTCGCACTTCGCTATGCTCAATCCGAGCGATGACATCGTGGAATGGGTGCTGCATGAATTGCCAGGGATGGGGGCGGGCTGGTGTCCGCCCGGCATGCTCGGTATCGGTATCGGCGGCACGGCGGAGAAGGCGATGCTGCTGGCCAAACAAGCACTGATGCAGCCCATCGACATGTCCGCGCTGAAGGCGCGCGGGGCGCAGAACCGCATCGAGGAACTGCGCATCGAGCTGTGTGACAAGGTGAATGCGCTGGGCATCGGCGCCCAGGGGCTGGGAGGGTTGACCACGGTGCTGGATGTAAAAATTCTCGACTATCCGACCCATGCCGCGTCCAAACCGATCGCGCTGATCCCCAACTGCGCGGCGACGCGGCATATCCATTTTGAGCTGAATGGCAGCGGGGTGGCGCAGTTCACTCCGCCGCAACTGGAAGATTATCCGGATGTGCACTGGCAACCGGCAGCGGATGCGCGGCGGGTGAATCTGGATACGGTGACGCGCGCGGACATTGCGCAGTGGCAGCCGGGCGAGACCTTGCTGCTGTCCGGCAAGTTGCTGACCGGGCGCGATGCGGCGCACAAGCGTCTGGTCGATTTGCTGGCCAAGGGCGAGCCGCTTCCGGTGGATTTCAAGGGTCGATTCATTTACTATGTCGGGCCCGTCGATCCGGTGCGCGATGAGGTGATGGGACCGGCCGGGCCGACCACGGCAACGCGCATGGACAAGTTCACCGAGACCATGCTGGCCGAGACCGGCCTGATCGGCATGATCGGCAAGGCGGAGCGCGGCAAGGCCGGTCTGGCGGCGATCAAAAAACACGCGGCGGTGTACCTGATGGCAGTTGGCGGCGCCGCCTATCTGGTGTCGAAGGCGATCCGCAGCGCGAAAGTGGCGGCCTTCGCCGATTTAGGCATGGAAGCCATCTACGAGTTTGAGGTGGATGAGATGCCGGTGACCGTGGCGGTGGATACGCAAGGCCGCTCGGTGCACGAGATCGGCCCGGCGGAGTGGCAGAAACGGATCGGTATGATCCCGATCAAGACAGTTTGATTTCAGAGCAGCGCAAAATTGCGCGGCTCGAACAGTTTGGCGGGTCTCCCCGCATTGCACTTTGGTGAACCTGGTCAGGTCCGGAAGGAAGCAGCCACAGCCAAGCGGTGCAAGTGCCGGGGGTAAGGCTCGCCTCCTTATGTGTGGAGGGCGTATGCGGCGTTGGGTGTTATTCGGTTGTGCAAGCTTGCTGGCCGGGAGCGCCTCCGCCGTCGATGGAATGTTGCTGCAGTGGGGGCAGGGCGACAACAATACCAGTCTTGTCCGGGCGGGAGCGGTTTGGCAGTGGGATAACCAGTGGTTTGACCGGGGCGACTGGAGACTTTCCGGGTACTGGGCGGCGGAAGCCGGACAGTGGCGCAGCACCAATGCGGCCGGCAAGCGCAAGCGATTCACCGATATCGGCTTCACCCCGGTGTTTCGTTTTGAGCAACAGTCCCTGTCCGCCGTGGCACCTTACCTGGAAGCGGGCATCGGCGCGCACTTCATTTCTCCCGAATTTAATAATGCGGACCGCAGATTCAGCACCGTTTTTCAGTTTGGTGATCATCTCGGCATCGGCGCGCGTTTTGGCGAGCGGCACCAATTCGATTTGGGCTATCGCTTTCAGCACTTGTCCAACGGATCGATCAAGCAGCCGAATCCAGGGATCAATTTCAGCCAGCTCAATCTGATATACCGATTTTGACCGTGTCCAACAGCCATGTTCTGGCGCGTAAATGGCGTCCCAAAAATTTTCAGCAACTGACCGGACAGGAACATGTGGTGCGGGCGCTGACCAATGCGCTGGCGCAGAACCGTCTGCATCATGCCTATCTGTTCACCGGCACGCGCGGCGTGGGCAAGACCACCATCGCGCGCATCTTCGCCAAATCACTGAATTGTGAAACAGGCATCACTGCCACGCCGTGCGGCGTGTGCGGGGCCTGCACCGAGATCGACAGCGGCCGTTTTGTCGATTTGATTGAACTCGATGCCGCCTCAAATACGCAGGTGGACAACATGCGAGAGCTGCTGGAGGGCGCGCTGTATGCCCCCACCAGCGGACGTTTCAAAGTTTATATCATCGACGAAGTGCACATGCTGTCTAAGTCGGCCTTCAACGCCATGCTGAAGACGCTGGAAGAGCCGCCGGCGCATGTGAAGTTCATCCTCGCCACCACCGACCCGCAGAAGATTCCGGTCACCGTGCTGTCGCGCTGCTTGCAGTTCAATCTCAAACAATTGCCGCCCGCGTTGATCCGTGATCGCCTGCAATACGTGCTTGAACAGGAAGCCATCCCTTTCGAAAACGGGGCTTTGAACCTCGTCGCGCGCGCGGCCCGGGGCAGCATGCGCGACGGCCTGAGTTTGCTTGATCAGGCCATCGCCTATTCCTCCGGCAAAGTGGACGAGTCGCTGGTGCGCACCATGCTGGGGGCAATCGATCAGGGTTACCTGTTCGACCTGCTGCAAACCCTGCACGCGGGCGACGGCGCGGGGTTGCTGTGCATCGCCAACGAGATGGCGATGCGCAGTATCGAGTTGGAGACGGCGTTGCAGGAATTGGCGTCTTTACTGCACCGCATCGCACTGGCACAGACTGTGCCGCAGGCGATTCCCGACGACGAGCCGGAGCGCGCGCGCCTGTTTGAATTGGCGCAGCAGTTCACCCCGGAAGAAATTCAGCTTGATTACCAAATTGCCATCCACGGCCGCAACGAGATCGAACTGGCGCCGGATGAATACGCGGGATTTACCATGACATTGCTGCGCATGCTGGCTTTTGCGCCGCAGGGCGCTGCGGCAAATGCAGCCCGGTCGCCCGCGCAAAAAACCGCTCCCAAGCCATTGCCTTCGCATGGCGAGATAAGTGTGCACGCCGCCAAATCCGAGCCGGCGGTGGCACGCATTCCTGCCAATACCGAGCTGGACTGGAATACCTTGTTGACCCAGTTGAAGGTGCACGGTATGGCCCTGCAACTGGCGAAAAACAGCGTGCTTAAAGGTTTTGCGGAGGGGCAATTGGTGTTGGGTTTGGCCCCGCAGCACAAACATTTGCAAAGCAACAAACTGGCGCAGGAGAAGTTGCAGGCGGCATTGGCCGAATATTTTGCGCAACCCGTGTGCTTGACTGTCGAGTTGTCGGCAGTAGCTGATGTCGTCACCCCGGCAGACGCGGAGCAACAGGAGAAGCGGACGAGCCAGAATCAGGCTGAACAAGCGATCAAACAGGATCCTTTCGTGCGCGAGGCGCAGGCGCAGTTGGGCGCGCAACTCATCGAGAATTTGATCAAACCTGTTTAACTGGAGGAAATAAGCATGATGAAGGGCGGATTGGCCGGACTGATGAAGCAGGCACAGCAGATGCAGAACAATATGAGGAAGGCGCAGGACGAACTGGCCGCCGTCGAGGTGGAAGGCCAGTCCGGGGGGGGCATGGTCAAAGTCACCATGACCTGCGCGCATGAATTGCGCCGTGTCCATCTTGATCCGGGCGTGATGGACGACCGGGAAATGCTGGAGGACTTGCTTGTGGCGGCCTTTAATGATGCGGCCAGGCAGGTTGCCGCGACGAGCAAGCAACGCATGAGCGGATTCACCGCCCATTTGCCGCCCGGCATGAGCCTGCCTTTCTGAATGAATACTCCTTCCGGTCTGGAGGCGCTGATCGACGCGTTGCGCTGTTTGCCCGGTGTCGGGCCAAAATCCGCGCAACGCATGGCCTATCATCTGCTGCAGCGCGACCGCGCGGGGGCGCAACAACTCGCGCGCGCGCTTGATCACGCGGTCGAGCGCATTACGCATTGCGCCAAATGCAATAATTTTTCCGAGGACGAGGTATGCGCCCTGTGTGCGTCCGCGCGGCGCGAAACGAATTTGTTGTGCGTGGTCGAGATGCCCGCGGACTTGCTGATGATGGAGCAGGCGCAATGCTTTCGCGGCATGTACTTCGTGCTGATGGGCAGGCTGTCGCCGCTGGACGGGGTGGGCGCGCGCGAACTTCCGCTGGATCGGTTGGTCAAGCGTGCGCGGGAACTGCAGTGCGAGGTGATTCTGGCGACCAATTTTACGGTTGAGGGTGAAGCCACCGCGCATTATCTGGCAACTTTGTTGCGCGCGCAGGGAATTAAAGTCTCGCGCATCGCGCGCGGGTTGCCGGTAGGCGGCGAACTGGAACATGTGGACAGCGGAACATTGGCACAGGCCGTGCTGGAAAGACGGGTAATCATCGAATGACCGAAACAAGCGCAACAAAGCAAGCCGGCGAGCGGCTGCAAAAAGCCCTCGCCCAGGCCGGTCTCGGTTCGCGCCGCGAGATGGAGAATTGGATTTCCGAACGCAGGGTAAGTGTGAACGGGGAGGTGGCGACGCTGGGCATGCGCGTGGGCGAGGACGATAAAGTGCAGGTGGACGGCCGCAATGTGCGCCTTGCCCTGCTGACCGAACTCAAATTGCCGCGCGTCCTGCTGTATCACAAGCAGGAAGGTGAAATCGTCAGTCGCGACGACCCCGGCGGCCGCGCCAGCGTATTTGACCATTTGCCGAAATTGCACGGGCAAAAATGGATTGCCGTCGGGCGTCTCGATTTCAACACCAGCGGCCTGCTGATTTTTACCACCTCCGGCGAACTGGCCAACCGCCTGATGCATCCCCGCTTCGAGGTGGAACGCGAATACGCGGTGCGGCTGCAGGGCGAGCTGACCGAGGCGCAAATGAAGCAGCTCACCGGCCCCGGCATCGAGCTGGAGGACGGTTTGGTCAAATTTGACCAGTTGGGCATTGAGGGCGGCGAGGGCTTTAATCACTGGTACCGGCTGGTTATCCGCGAAGGGCGCAACCGCGAGGTGCGGCGCACTTTCGAGGCGCTCGGTTTGCCGGTCAGCCGACTGATGCGAGTGCGTTTTGGCATGATCAACCTGCCACCCCGGATCAAGCGCGGCATGATGATTGAGCTGGGTGAGGGTGAATTGCGGGCGGTATTAGAGTGGGTTGGTTTGCCTGCGGGCGAAGCGCGCCAAGTGGACAAGCGGGATGCACAACGCAACAAGCTCAAGCGTGTTGCACCCCGAAAAAAATGAACTGGCGGGAGTGGGTGACTATCGTTAGAATCCGGCGAGTATCTTTCTCCGGCAGGCGCTGATCCTGGCCCAGGATACATCACAGGTCGAGTACATGGAACAAAGAGGCAATAAAACAATTATTTGCGCGGTCTTTTTTTTGGATATCGTGGAATATTCGAAAAAATCCGTGGCGGGCCAGATTTCCCTCAAGGAACGGTTCAATGCTTTTCTGTCGATTGCCATTCGTGATGTGCCAGTTGCGGATCGGATCATTCTGGATACCGGCGATGGCGCGGCAATCAGCTTTCTTGGCGACATTGAGGATGCCCTGCAGGCAGCCTTGAGTGTGCGCAGCAGCCTGTTGGGCGAAGGCGTGCGCATGGAGCCGCCTCTGCTGGTGCGGATGGGCATCAATCTTGGGCCGGTACGTTTGGTGAAGGATATCAACGGCCTGCCAAACATAGTTGGCGACGGGATCAACGTGGCGCAGCGGGTGATGGGGTTTGCCGATGCCGGACAGATTCTGGTCTCGCGCTCGTATTACGATGCGGTTTCCCGGCTATCGCATGAATATGCCGGAATGTTTCACTATCAGGGCGCGCGCACCGACAAGCATGTGCGCGAGCACGAGGTGTATGCCATCGGGTATCCGGGCGATTTGACTTCGACTCATCGCGGCGTGGTGCTAAAGGAAGAAATTGACCATTCGTCCGGAATTCGCCGCATTCTGGTGCAGGCCAAACGCCATTGGTATGCCTTTGCCCATCAGGTGGCGATTGCCGAACGCTACGCGCTTGCCGTTTTTGCCAAAGCCAGTCCGCTTCAGCGGGCGGGGTTTGTTGCTGCAGCGGGAGGGGTGTTGCTGGCCGCGATCCTGGGTGTTTATCAGGTGTCACACCAGACCGGGGATGTCCGAAACACTGCAATAGCCGTGGCACAATCCTCGGTGCCGGCGGCTGCGGTGATGGAGCCCGCGGCGGAAATCGCCAAATCGACCATGGCAAAGGCGCCCACCCCCCCGCTGGCGCCGGTTGAAAAAAAGATTCAGGGTATTAAAAAGAGTGATCGTGTGCGCACCCTGGAAGAAACCACCGGCGGTCCGGCGGTTGTCACTCTGGCAATTTTGCCTTGGGGGGAAATCTACCTTGATGGCAAGAAGCAGGGCGTTAGCCCGCCGTTGCTGGAGTTGCAGGTGGTGCCAGGAAGGCATGTGTTGGAAGCCAGGAACACGACCTTTCCGGTGTACCGAAAAGTGATTCAGGTCAAGCACGGTGTAAAAATAACAATCAGGCACGTTTTTAAGTAGCCTGAAAATACCAGGAGAGTAAGAAGATGGTGCGCAGGATCACGGCAGGACTTGCTATGCTCATGCTCGTGGGTTGCGGGACTGTTGGCACCTGCGAGGATGGCAGCGGCGGAATCCGCCTGTTCGGGGATAGCGTGGCCAAACGCTATCTGGCGAAAGGGGTGAGCGAGTATCAGACGGGCAACTATTTGAATGCCAGAATTGCCTTTGACGGGGTGTTACAGAACCAGTACGCCACGCGCGGTGAAAGAATTTCCGCCAACAAGTACATGGCGTTTATTTATTGCGCGTCGGGTGATACCGGGCAATGCGCGGAATATTTCAAACAATTGCTGGTGCTGAATCCGTTCTTTAAATTGTCCAAGGCGGAAGCGGGCCACCCCTTGTGGGGTCCGGTTTTCCGCGACGAGAAGAAGAAGGTAACAGGCAACACAGTTAAACCTTTCCAGTTTTAACGGGGCCCAGAATCGGCTACACACATGATCAGGCAATTAGGACGCTACGAAATTATCGGTGAGCTGGGCCAAGGGGCGATGGGGGTCGTCTACAAGGCACGCGATCCCCTGATCGACCGTGAAGTCGCGATCAAGACCATCAATTTGAGTCTGGCAATGGATGAGCGGGACGAGTTCGAAGCCCGTTTCTATCAGGAGGCAAAAGCGGCGGGCCGCCTTGGCCACCCGAATATTGTCACCATCTATGATGTCGGTCGCGGTGAAGAAGTTGCGTATATCGCGATGGAGTATCTGCAGGGGCGCGAGCTGCGCGATATCCTGAACGAGAAGCCGCTCCTGCCGCTGCGCGAGGTGTTGAGCATCGTTTCCCAGGTGGCACAAGGCTTGGCTTACGCGCACGAACATGACATCGTGCACCGCGACATCAAGCCATCAAACGTAATGGTTGTGCGCGACGGGCACGTCAAGATCACCGATTTCGGCATCGCCAGGATGGCCTCATCCGCAGTGCGGACGCAGACCGGAATGGTGCTGGGTTCGCCCAAGTACATGTCGCCGGAGCAAGTGATGGGGAAAATCACCGATCACCGTTCCGACATTTTCTCGCTCGGGGTGATGCTGTACGAAATGTTGACAGGCCAGGTTCCGTTCATTGGCGAGAACGTCAACGCCATTATGTACCAGACGCTCAACTCGATTCCGGCTGCGCCGAGTAGCACCAACCCGGCGTTGCCGGAGATGCTTGATTACATCATCGCCAAGGCCCTGGCCAAAGATCTGGAGGCGCGCTATCAGAGCGCGCACGATCTGGCCGAAGACCTGAAAGCCTGCCTCGACTCCCTGCCTCGCGATAGCGGCCTGCCGGGCAAAGGCAAGTCTTCCGTATCCAAAGCGGGTAAATTCGCACTGGGCAAGCAGGCGGGCGGGGCCGCTGTTCAGGAAGTTGCGCTGGGCCTGTCCAATTCCTTTGATTCGACCGAGGCAACCATGCGGCTGGCCGCGATGACCTCCAGTCGGGAGGAGGTCGAAGAACTGTCCAAAACGCTAAAGATCGCGGTGCCGGATTTTGCCGCCGCCGCGCGTAATCCCGCGCGCAACAAACTCCATCTCCACCATTCGGTCAACCGCGGCAGTCCGCGCGGCGGCTACCTGTTGCTCGCCATCGTCCTCATTGTCCTGATCGGTTTGTTCACGGCGATTTTTTCCTGACCGAATAAATGCGCCAGTCCGGAGCAGAACAGTTTTATAGTCTGCGCGGCTCCCGCCTGCTGGCGTTGTTCCTGGTGTTGTGCGCCGGGTTTAGCTTGATGCTGCTCTTCAGCTTGCCGCTTTCCCCTTTGTGGCAATGGGTTGGGGCGTCAGCTGTGCTGGCCCCTGCCGGGTTTGTACTGCTGCGTGATGCATGGCAGCGCCTGCCGCAATCCTGTTTGAAGTTTGGTGCCGACTCGAACCGCGGCATTTCGCTCTATTTGCGCGGCGGCGAAACTTTTGGCGGCCGGGTGGAAGACAGCAGTTTTGTTTCTCCCTGGCTGACCCTGATCAACCTGGTTGGCGACGGAGGCAAGCGGCGCAGTCTGGTGATTCTGCCGGATAGTTTGGATCGCGAGGAATTCCGTCGCCTGCGGGTGCGGTTGCGCTGGCAGACTCAGGCGTGATCGTGCGGTGAGATGACCGTCGCTTGGGCGACCGGCAGGGTGTGCGGATAGTCCTTGCTGTAATGCAGTCCGCGGCTTTCATGGCGCGACAGCGCGCTTTGCACAATCAGATCGGCGGTCTGCACCAGATTGCGCAATTCAAGCAAATCGGCCGTGATATGGAAATTGCGGTAGTACTCGCTGATTTCCTCATGCAACAGGCGAATCCTGTGCTGCGCGCGCTGCAGGCGCTTGGTGGTGCGCACGATGCCGACATAGTCCCACATGAAGCGGCGCAACTCGTCCCAGTTATGCGAGACCACCACCAGTTCATCCGCATCCGTTACCCGGCTCTCGTCCCAATTGGGCAGTGCAGGCGGCGAGCAGGCCGGCTGTTGCAGGATGTCGTTGGCTGCCGCATCGGCAAAAACCAGACATTCAAGCAGTGAGTTGCTGGCGAGACGGTTGGCGCCGTGCAGGCCGGTGCAGGCGGTTTCGCCAATCGCATACAGGCGCGCGCTATCGGTGCGCGCGGCGAGGTCGGTGATCACGCCGCCGCAGGTGAAGTGCATCGCCGGCACCACCGGTATCGGCTGTCTGGCGATATCGATGCCGAGCGCCAGGCAACGCGCGTGGATAGTCGGGAAGTGTTCTTTCAAAAATATTTCCGGCTGGTGCGAGATGTCCAGAAACACGCAGTCCAGCCCGCCTTTTTTCATTTCATAGTCGATCGCCCGCGCGACCACATCGCGCGGCGCCAGCTCGGCGCGTTCATCGTGCTGCGGCATGAAACGGGTGCCATCGGGCAGTTTCAGAATGCCGCCTTCGCCGCGCACCGCCTCGCTGATCAGGAAAGACTTGGCATGCGGGTGGAATAGACAGGTCGGGTGGAATTGCATAAATTCCATGTTGGAGACACGGCAGCCGGCACGCCAGCCCATGGCGATGCCGTCTCCGGTGGCGGTGTCCGGATTGGTGGTGTACAGGTAGACCTTGCCCGCGCCGCCGGTGGCCAGCACGGTATTTTGCGCCGCAACAGTCAGCACATGGTCGCACTGTTTGTCCAGGATGTAGGCGCCATAACAGCAGTTTTCCTCCTTGCCAATTTTCCGCCCGGTAATCAGATCCACCGCAATGTGCTGTTCAAGGACGGTGATGTTGGGGTGCGCCAGGACCAGATCCGCCAGCGTCTGTTGCACCGCTTTGCCGGTGGCATCGGCGGCATGGATGATGCGGCGGCGGCTGTGGCCGCCTTCGCGCGTGAGGTGGAAATCGGTGCTACTGCCTTCGCTTCTGGAAAAAAGCACACCTTGTTCGATCAGCCAACTGACGGCGGTGGCGCCTCGCTCGACCACGAAACGGGTGGTTTGCTCGTCGCATAATCCTGCCCCGGCGGTGAGTGTGTCGCGGATATGTTCTTCCAGACTGTCATCCGGAGTTTGCACGGCGGCGATTCCGCCCTGTGCCCAGGCGCTGGCACCGTCCAGCAGCGAGCGCTTGGTGACCACCGCAATCTTTTGGTGATCAGCCAGTTTCAGCGCGAGGGTCAGTCCCGCCAGGCCGCTACCGATGATGAGGGTGTCAAATTGGAGCACGATGAAGAGGGTGGAAAGGAATGTCGCGACTATAGCAAAAGTGGCGGTACTGGCGTGCAAATGAACTAATTTTTAAGGCGGCTGTCCATGTGAGCGTTACGGGCAAGGCTGACGCTGTGCATCCGTCCGGTTATACTCACGCGCCGCTTCAAGCGGCGCAAATCAAAAACCGGGAAACGGCATGGGTGACAGGGAAGTCGATCAACAATTGGTGGAACGCGCGCAACGCGGCGACAAGCACGCGTTCGAGCTGTTGGTCGGCAAATATCAGCGTCGCCTCGGGCGGCTGATCTCGCGCTTTGTGCGCAATGCGGCGGAAGCGGAAGATTTGACCCAGGAAGCTTTTATCAAGGCGTATCGTGCCTTGCCGGCATTTCGCGGCGACAGCGCGTTTTATACCTGGTTGTACCGGATCGGGATCAATACGGCCAAGAACCATCTGCTGGCGCAGGGGCGGCGCGCGCCGACCAGCACTCCTTTCGATGCGGAAGAAGCGGAAGAGTTTGAGGATGCATCCCTGCTGCACGAGGTGGCGACCCCCGAAAACGAGTTGATGAGCAAGCAGGTGGTGGCGGTGGTGAACGATTCGCTGCAACAGTTGCCGGAGGATTTGCGCATGGCGCTGACCTTGCGCGAGATAGAAGGGCTGAGTTACGAGGAAATAGCGACGGTGATGAATTGTCCGATCGGCACCGTCAGATCGCGCATTTTTCGCGCGCGCGAGGTGGTCGCAAATAATTTGCGGCCTTTGTTGGGAACCAGTGAAAACAACAGGTGGTGAGCATGAAACAGGAAATTTCGGCCTTGATGGACGGTGAGTTGTTCGAGGATGACGCGGAGGCCTTGCTGGCGCGGCTCAAGCGCCACCCGGAAGCCGACAATACCTGGGCGCTGTATCACCTGATCGGTGACACGCTGCGCCAGCCGGATAATATCGGGTGTGATTTTTCCCGCTCGTTTCACCAGCGCCTGCAAGCCGAACCGACCGTTTTGGCGCCGCACCGACATACTTCCGAACGGATTAAATATTACGCCCTGTCCGCCGTTGCATCGGTCATGGCGCTGGCGCTGGTGGCGTGGTTGTCGTTGCAGGTCGGCGGTGAGCCGGTGGTGCAAATGGCCGCTGCACATCAACCCAATCCCGTCACTCCCGCCGCTTACCAGACCGATGATGATTACCTGATGGCGCACCAGGAGTTTTCCCCCAGTGCCGATGTGCAAGGCGCGGCAACCTACATCCACTCGGTGGCGGCAAAATACTGATGCGCGCGATCGCAAGACTTCTTGTTTGGATTGTTTTGTTGACCGGCACGGCAGTTGCGACAGCCGATCCATTGTTCGACGATACCGAATGGTTGCGCACGATGGCTTTTGCCGCGCACCAGACTAATTACTCCGGGGTGTTTGTGTATCAGGCCGGCAACCGGGTTGAGTTGTCGCGCATAACCCATCTGACCGATGAACAGGGTGAGCACGAGCGTTTGCAGGGTCTCGAAGGTCCGAGGCGCGAGGTGGTGCGGCACAACGACCGGGTCTGGCTGTACCTTGGCGACAAACAATACAAATTCGACAAGCGCCATAGCCGCAGGGCTTTTCCGGCGCTGTTGCCGGAGCAGATTCTGACCCTGAAAGAAAACTATATTGTTACCCAGGAAGAGGAAGACCGGGTGGCCGACTACCACGTGCATACCATTCGTTTTCAGCCCAGGGACGGCTTGCGCTATGCGCGCAAGATGTGGGCGCACAGCGAATCCGGCTTGTTGCTGAAGGCGGTGGTGCTGGACGAGCATGACCGGGTGATCGAGCAGTACGCTTTTTCGCAATTGCAGATTGGCGGCAATATCGACAGCAAGTGGCTGCCCGCCAATGAAACCGATGCGGAGGAAATCGCCAGCCGGCAGAACCTCTCGCCGTTGCCGCGGGAGAACATTGAGAGTGTGGCCAGCGGTTGGCAGGTTGACGGCGTTCCGTCCGGATTCAAAAAAATCATCGAAATGCGCCGCACTTTGTTACACAACAAAATAAAGGTGGTGCAAATTGTCTATTCCGACGGGCTGGCCGCGCTGTCGGTGTTCATCGAGCCTTCGGAGACTGCGCATCATGCGCGCATGGGCTTGACCAGCCGGGGCGCGGTGCATGTGTACCGCAGAAGGCTGGATGAAAATTATGTCACCGTCGTCGGCGAACTGCCGCCGCGCGCGGTGTTGAAGGTGGCCGAATCGGTGCGCTACGCGGGAGTGCCGAATGAATGAGATGCGTGCCATCGTGCTGGCCCTGCGCGGCGACCAGGCCGATATCGCGCCGGTCGGCAATTTTGGTTGCAGCCATTGCAACAGTGGAAACGGTTGCGGCAGCGGCAAGCTGGCGCAGATGTTTTGCGGCAATAAGCCGCGCAAATTCAGCGCCCGCAATCCGGTCCACGCCAAGATCGGGGATGAAGTGAATGTTGTGCTGCCGGAAGGGATGCTGCTGCGCAGTTCGCTGCTGATGTACGGGTTACCTTTGTCGTTGCTGCTTGGCGGGGCTTTGCTGGGCGCCTCGCTCGGCGGCACCGGGGCGGCGCGGGACGGACTGGCCCTGCTTGGCGCGCTGGCCGGTTTGTTTGCCGGATTCGGGCTTGGCCGGTGGATGGCGCGCAATACCACGCGCCAAGCCATCGTGCAATCCATCGTGGTGCATTAAAACCAAACACTGTTTTAGATTGGGAGAGCAATTATGTTGAGACGTTACGGACTGTTTCTATTGGCGACTTTTTTTGCGGTCTCGGTTCGGGCTGCGGAATTGCCTGATTTCACCGCGCTGGTGGCGCAACAGGGGGCGGCGGTGGTCAACGTCAGCACCACCCAGATTATCGAGGCGCCGGCCGTGTTGCAGGGCATGCCGAATCTGCCCGAGAACGATCCTTTCTATGAATTCTTCCGCCGCTTCGCCCCGCAGATGCCGCAGCAACGAGAGTCGAGGTCGCTGGGATCGGGTTTTATCATCAGCGCGGACGGCTACGTCCTGACCAATGCCCATGTAGTGGATCGTGCCGACAAGATCACCGTGCGCCTGACCGATAAACGCGAATTCAAGGCCACGGTGGTGGGTTCGGACAAGCGCACCGATGTCGCGCTGCTGAAGATCGAAGCAAGCGGCCTGCCCCAGGTGGTGCTGGGCAATCCGGGACAGCTCAAGGTGGGCGAATGGGTCCTCGCCATCGGCTCGCCATTCGGTTTTGACAGCAGTGTAACGGCGGGTATCGTCAGCGCCAAGGGACGTTCCTTGCCGCAGGAGAATTTTGTGCCTTTCATCCAGACCGATGTGGCGATCAATCCGGGCAATTCCGGCGGCCCGTTATTTAATCTAAAAGGCGAAGTGGTTGGCATCAATTCGCAGATTTACAGCCGCTCCGGCGGTTACATGGGCTTGTCGTTCGCGATTCCGATCGATGTCGCGATGGAGGTGGTGGCGCAGTTGCGCAGCAGCGGCAAGGTGACGCGCGGGCGCATCGGTGTCAGCATCCAGGAAATGACGCGCGAGCTGGCGGACTCCTTTGGTCTGGCCAAAGCGGAGGGCGCGCTGATCTCCGGGGTGGAGCGCGGCGCGCCGGCGGACAAGGCAGGGGTGCGTGCCAGTGACGTGATTTTGAAATTTGACGGCAAGCCGGTTGCCAGTTCGTCCGATCTGCCTCGCATCGTGGCGGCGACCAAGCCGGGAAGCCAGGTTGATGTGCTGTTGTGGCGCAAAGGCAGCACCCTGAAAGTCACCGTCGTGGTGGGCGAGATTCAAGATGCGGCGGCGAAACTTGCGGCCGACTATCAGGGAGGGGATGCGCAATCGCAAAGCATTAGCCGGCTGGGTCTGAAAGTCGCCGAACTCACCGACGAACAAAAAGCCGAACTGGAAGTCGAAGGCGGCCTGCTGGTGCTGGATGCAAAAGGCTCGGCGGCGCGGGTTGATTTGCAGCGCGGGGATGTCATTCTGGCGATCGGCAACATCGAGATTCGCAGCGTCAAGCAACTCAATGCGATCCTCAAACAGGTTCCGGACGGGCGCAATATTGCCCTGCTGGTGCGCCGCAATGACGGCACGGCTTATGTGCCGATCAGGCTGGGCGAGAAATAAGCGGCGCGTCCCAGCCCGGCAGCGCCCGTCAAAATCGGCTAGAATGCGCGCCCCTGTGAAACAGCCGAATTTGACGGGATTTTTATCTCAAACCTCATGCAACATATCCGCAACTTTTCTATCATTGCCCACATCGATCACGGCAAATCCACCCTGGCGGATCGCATCATTCATCTTTGCGGCGGGTTATCCGAGCGCGAGATGGAAGCGCAAGTCCTGGACTCGATGGATATCGAGCGCGAGCGCGGTATCACCATCAAGGCGCAGACCGCCGCGTTGAGCTACAAAGCCCGCGACGGGCAAATCTATAACCTCAACCTGATCGACACGCCGGGCCATGTGGATTTCTCCTACGAGGTTTCGCGTTCGCTGTCGGCGTGTGAGGGTGCGCTGCTGGTGGTGGATGCCTCGCAGGGTGTCGAGGCGCAGACGGTGGCCAATTGTTATACCGCGCTCGATCTGGGTGTCGAAGTCGTGCCGGTGCTGAACAAGATTGATCTGCCCTCAGCTGATCCGGAGAATGCCATCGCCGAGATTGAGGATGTGATCGGCATCGACGCACAGGACGCGGTGCGCTGTTCGGCCAAGACGGGTTTGGGCGTGCAGGATGTGCTGGAATCATTGATCGTCAAGGTGCCGCCTCCCAAGGGTGATCCGGCGGCCCCCCTGCAGGCGTTAATCATCGACTCGTGGTTCGATAACTACGTCGGTGTGGTGATGCTGGTGCGCATCGTCAACGGCATACTCAGGCCCAAAGACAAGATTTTGTTGATGGCGAGCGGCGCGCAACATCTGACCGAGCACATCGGCGTGTTCACGCCGAAGTCGCAGGATCGCGAGGCGTTGCGCGCGGGACAGGTCGGCTTCGTCATCGCCGGGATCAAGGATCTGAAAGACGCCAAGGTCGGCGATACCATCACGCACCAGCAAAAACCGGCTGCGGCGGCCTTGCCCGGTTTCAAGGAAATCCAGCCGCAGGTGTTCGCCGGTCTGTTTCCGGTGGAATCCAACCAATATGAAGCGCTACGCGATTCGCTGGAAAAGTTGAAGCTCAACGATGCCGCGCTGCAATACGAACCGGAAGTGTCGCAGGCGCTGGGCTTCGGTTTTCGTTGCGGCTTCCTCGGTCTGCTGCACATGGAGATCGTGCAGGAACGGCTGGAGCGCGAGTTCGACATGGACTTAATCACCACCGCGCCGACGGTGATCTACGAGGTGCTGCTGCGCGACGGCACGCTGTTGATGGTGGACAACCCGTCCAAACTGCCCGACCTGTCCAAGGTCGAAGAGATCCGCGAACCCATCGTCAACGTCAATCTGTATATGCCGCAGGAATACGTCGGCGCAGTCATCACACTGTGCACGCAGAAGCGCGGTGTGCAGATCGACATGACTTACCACGGCAAGCAGGTGCTGCTGAAATACGAGATGCCGATGGGCGAGATTGTGCTGGATTTCTTCGACAAGCTGAAATCGGTTTCGCGCGGCTATGCTTCGATGGATTACGAGTTCAAGGAATACCGCCCATCCGATGTGGTCAAGGTGGACATGCTGATCAACGGCGAAAAGGTGGATGCGCTGTCCATCATCGTGCACCGCGCCAACAGCCAGTATCGCGGGCGCGAAGTGGCGGCCAAGATGCGCGAGCTGATTCCGCGCCAGATGTTCGATGTGGCAATCCAGGCGGCCATCGGCGCCAACATCATCTCGCGCGAGAACGTGAAAGCGCTGCGCAAGAACGTGCTGGCCAAGTGCTACGGCGGCGACATCACACGCAAAAAGAAATTGCTGGAGAAGCAGAAAGCGGGCAAGAAGCGCATGAAACAGGTGGGCAGTGTGGAAATTCCGCAGGAGGCTTTCCTGGCCATTTTGCGTGTGGATGACAAATGAACGGAACGGATAAGCGATGACTTTTGCCTTGATCTTGTTTGGATTGCTGGTGTTGACCGGCGCCATCTGGCTGCTGGATCGTTTCTGGCTACGCCAGCAACGCGGGAAAACCGCCAAACAGCCGTGGTGGGTGGAGTATTCGATCAGCTTTTTCCCGGTCATCCTGGCGGTGTTCGTATTGCGCTCCTTTGTGCTGGAGCCGTTCAAGATTCCGTCCGGTTCCATGATCCCGACCCTGCACGTGGGGGATTTCATTCTGGTCAACCGCTATACCTACGGATTGCGCCTGCCCATCGTCAACAGAAAGATCATCGAAATCAACCAGCCGCAGCGCGGTGACGTGATGGTGTTTCACTATCCGGTTGATCCGACCGTGGACTACATCAAGCGCGTCATCGGTCTGCCGGGAGACGAGATTGTCTACCGCGACAAACGCCTTTGGATCAACGGCAAAATGCAGGCGACGGAGCGCGACGGCGATTACAACTATGTTGAGAGCGGGGTGAATTTTCTGCATACCGAACGCTACAATGAAAATCTTGACGGCCGCGAGCACGTCATTCTGGTTAATCCGGATCGCCCCCCGATTCACCTGAACGGGGTCGAACGCTTTCTCCGCTATGAGCAATGCCGTTATAGTGAGCGCGAAATGCGCTGTACCGTGCCGGCCGGCCATTACTTTATGATGGGCGATAACCGCGACAACAGCCGTGACAGCCGTTACTGGGGCTTCGTTCCGGACGAGTTGATCGTGGGCAAGGCATTTTTGATCTGGATGAATCTCGGCGAGCTGAAACGCATCGGTCTGTCGATCCAATAACAGTTTATTTGCAGAAAGGGCACATCATGCAAAGAAGGAAAAAATCACAGGCGGGGATGGGACTGGGCCAGCTGATTGGCAGCGTAGTGGCGCTGATCCTGGCGGCGTTGCTGGGCATGAAAATGGTGCCGGCCTATCTGCATAGCGCGCAGATTAGCCATATATTTAAAGAAATCGTGGCCGATCCCGCCATGCAGAATGCGCCGATCAGCGCTGTGGAGATGGCCTATGCCAAACGTGCCAACATCAACTACATCACCGATCTCAAGGTTGAGGAGATCGATATTGTGCACGAAGGAGGGCAGTTCAGTTTGAGCGCCAGCTACGAAGTCAGAATTCCGCTGGCAGGCAACATCAGCCTGGTATTAGCCTTTAATCCGTCCAGTTCCTGACCCGCCGATGAAGCACGCCGCACTGTGCCAGCGGATTGGCTACCGCTTTGCGCAACCGCAGCTATTGCAGCGCGCGCTGACCCATCGCAGCTATAGTGCCGCGCACAACGAGCGGCTGGAGTTCCTCGGCGACAGCCTGCTTAATTGCACCGTGGCCAAATATCTTTACGACACTTACCCGGACATTCCGGAAGGCGATCTGTCGCGCCTGCGCTCGAATCTGGTCAACCAGCAGACGCTGGCTAACTTGGCGCAGCAATTGCATCTGGGCGAACACCTGTTGATGGGCGAGGGTGAGATCAAAAGCGGCGGCGCGGCGCGCCCCTCGATTCTGGCCGACGCGCTCGAAGCGCTGTTCGGTGCGGTGTGGCTGGACGCGGACTTTGTCGCCGCGCAAAAAGTCGTGCTTGGTTTGTATGTGCCTTACCTCGGTGGCATCGATTTGCGCACCCTGGGCAAAGACCCGAAAACACTGTTGCAGGAATATCTGCAGGGCAAAAAACTTTCCATACCCAAGTACGAGGTCGCGGAGATCAAGGGCGAAGCGCACGCGCAGACCTTTGTTGTGTCCTGCACCATAGCCAAACTTAATCTCGTTACGCAAGGCGAGGGCGGCAGCCGTCGCCTGGCCGAACAGATCGCCGCCGCAGCGGCTTATCAACAGCTCAACCCATGACCGAAAATACTTCACTCTCCGGCTTCATCGCCATTGTTGGCCGTCCCAACGTGGGCAAATCGACTTTGCTCAACCACCTGATCGGGCAAAAAGTTAGCATCACCTCGCGCAAGGCGCAGACCACGCGCCACCGTATCCACGGCATCCTGACCGAGGGCGCGGCGCAATTCGTTTTTGTCGATACGCCGGGTTTTCAGACGCAGCACACAAATGCGCTGAACCGCGGCATGAACCGCGTGGTCACCGCCAGCCTGCGCGATGTGCATGCGGTGCTGTTCGTGATCGAGGCGCGCCACTTCGACGAGCGCGACCGGCAGGTGCTTGAATTGCTGCCGCAGGACAAGCCGGTGATCCTGGTGATCAACAAGGCCGACCTGATGAAAGATAAATCCGAACTACTGCCCTTCATCGAGCAGGTTTCCGTGCTGCGCAAATTCGATGCCATCGTGCCGGTCAGCGCGCGCAAGGACCGCCAACTCGACACCCTGCTCGGCGCGATCCGACCGTATTTGGCCGAAGGGGAGCACTTGTATGCCGAGGACGACATCACCGACCGCAACGAGCGCTTCCTTGCCGCAGAATTGCTGCGCGAAAAAGTGTTCCGCTTCACCGGCGAGGAACTGCCTTATTCGGTCAGCGTGGTGATCGAGCAGTTCCGGCAGGAAGGCAAGCTACGCCGCATTCATGCCGCCATTCTGGTGGACAAGGAAGCGCACAAGATCATGCTCATCGGCAAGAAGGGTGAAAAGCTGAAAGAGATCGCCACCCAGGCGCGCCTCGACATGGAAAAACTGTTCGACGGTAAGGTGTTCCTCGAAGTGTTCGTCAAGGTGCGCAGCGGCTGGGCCGACAGCGCGCAGATGCTGAAGACACTGGGGTATGAGTAACGCCGCCTCAAGACAGCGCATCCAGGACGAACCCGCTTTCGTGCTGCACAGCTACCCGTTTCGCGAGACCAGCCTGATTGTCGAAGCATTCAGCCGAAATCACGGGCGGGTGCCGCTGGTGGCGCGCGGGGCGCGGCGGCCGCGCGCGGCTTTGCGCGGGTTGCTGATGAGTTTTCAGCCGCTGGCTTTTAGCTGGTTTGGAAAACACGAGTTGCGTACTCTGCATGGCGCGGAATGGCAGGGCGGGCAGCCGCAGTTGCAAGGCACGGCACTGCTGTGCGGATTTTATCTGAACGAGCTGTTGCTTAATCTGATGGCGCGCGACGATCCGCACGAAGGCCTGTTCGATTATTACCAGCTTACCCTGCAACGGCTGGCGCAGGAGAGCGATCACGCGTTCACCCTGCGCTGTTTCGAGAAGCATCTGTTTCAGGAGCTCGGCTATGCGCTGACCCTGCATACCGAAGCCGGCAGCGGCAAGCCGGTCGAAGCGGACAGAATGTACCGCTATATACTCGAGCGCGGCGCGGTTGCCGCGACAGCAGACAGCACGCAAGGCATGGTGGTGGCGGGCAAGACGCTGCTGGACATGGAGGCCGATGATTATCGCGATGCCGACACTGCGCGGCAAAGCAAATTATTGATGCGCATGTTGCTGGATCACCATCTGGCCGGAAAAACCTTGCACACGCGCGAACTGATGCGGGATTTGCAGAAACTGTAATAACTGTTGTCCGCGTCATCTGCGGCAAAAAAGGAAGTGAAAAATGATAAAACTCGGACTCAATATCGACCACATTGCCACCCTTCGCCAGGCGCGCGGTGCGCGTTATCCCAATCTGTTGCGCGCCGCGCTGATCTGCGAGGAAGCCGGCGCGGATGCCATTACCATCCATCTGCGCGAAGACCGCCGCCACATCCAGGACGCCGATGTCGATACGTTGCGCGGCATGTTGCAGACGCGGATGAATCTGGAATGCGCGGTCACCAAAGAGATGATCGCCAACGCCTTGCGCGTCAAGCCGCAGGACATCTGTCTGGTGCCGGAAAAGCGCGCGGAGCTGACCACCGAAGGCGGGCTGGATGTGGCGAAATATTTTGATGCGGTGAAAGCGGCCGCACAGCGTTGCGGTGAAGCGGGGATTCGAGTGTCGCTGTTTATTGATCCGGACGAAGAACAGATCGATGCCGCCGTAAAAGCCGGCGCGCCGGTGATTGAGCTTCACACCGGGAAATACGCCGATGCCGACAGTGTGCCCGAGCGCGCGGCGGAACTGAAACGCCTCCAGGAGGCCACCCGGTACGCCCACGGCCTCGGCTTGCAAGTCAATGCTGGACACGGTCTGAATTACCACAACGTCAAACCCGTTGCCGCCATCACGCACATCGCCGAACTGAATATTGGCCATGCCATTATTGCCGAGGCTGTGTTTATCGGGCTGGAGCAGGCGGTGAAGAAAATGAAGGCAATTCTTGATGAATCCGGAAAATCGCAGAAGCCAGCCGTTGTGCAAGGAGTTGCGCTGTGAATAACCGGGCCTGCCTTAAAGGTGGGCGGGGTATGATACGGCACGCAGGACAGCAATCTGCCCGGGCGGTGGAGTTTTTATGATACTCGGCATCGGCACCGACATCGTCAGCGTCGCGCGCATCGAAGCCGTGCTGGCGCGGCACGGCGCCGCTTTCGCCGAGCACCTGCTCACCCCGAACGAACTTGCCGACTATGCCGGACAAACGCATCCCGCCCGTTTTCTGGCCAAGCGTTTCGCGGCCAAGGAAGCCTGCGCGAAAGCCACCGGACAAGGTCTGCGCCATCCGGTGAGCCTGCGCAACATCGAAGTCGGCCACGACCCGCTCGGCAAACCGTGTTTCCGATTCGCGCCCGCATTGGCAGAGTATCTGCAAACCCTCGGCGTCGTTCGCCATCACATTTCCATTAGCGACGAGCACGAGCACGTCCTGGCATTCGTCGTCCTGGAAAAATAAGACCAATCGGGATCGCCGCCCGGTAGCGGGACGGAACGGGTGAAAGTGGCGATTAACTGGGTCGAGAGGCGGTCTTGAAATCGGACACCCCGTTAAGGACAGGCCTGCTCACGCCAGGCCGTGAAGAAATGGTACGCGAAGGCCGCCCCCTTTAAGCCGCGGCGCGTTCTGCCGATTGCACCGTATTGGCGACCAGCATGGTGATGGTCATCGGACCGACGCCACCCGGGACGGGGGTGATCCAACCGGCCACTTCCTTCGTCGATTCAAAATCCACATCGCCGCACAATTTGCCGTCGGCCATGCGATTGATACCCACGTCGATCACCGCAGCGCCCGGTTTGATCATGTCGCCCGTAATCATCTTGGGCTTGCCGGTGGCAACCACGAGGATGTCGGCATCGCGCGTGTGTTTGGCGAGGTCGCTTGTCTTTGAAGTGCAGATAGTGACCGTGGCGTTGTGCTGCAACAGCAGCAGCGCCATCGGTTTTCCGACAATGTTGCTGCGCCCCACCACCACCGCGTGCTTGCCTTCAATCTCGACACCGCTTTTCTGCAACAGGATCAGGGCGCCGTAAGGCGTGCATGGCGCAAAGCGCATGTTGCCGGTGGCCAAGGCACCGACATTGAGCGGATGGAATCCGTCCACGTCTTTCTCCGGACTGATGGCGTTCAGCACTTTGTCACTGTTGATGTGTTTGGGTACAGGCAATTGGACGAGCAAACCATGAATTTTTGGATCGGCATTCAGTTCGGCGATTTTTGCCAGCAAGGCGGTCTCGCTGGTGTCGGCGGGCAGGGCGACATGGACGGAATGCAGGCCCAGTTCGGCACACGCTTTCACTTTGTTGGCGACATAGACCTTGGAAGCGGGATCCTCGCCGACGATGATGACCGCCAGCCCAGGCGTGATGCCGCGCGCCTTCAACGCGTCGGCGCGCAACTTCCACTCGGCGCGCACTTCCTGCGCGATCGCTTTGCCGTCAATGATGCGTGCGGTCATCGTGTGGCTCCAATCAGAACTCGGGTTTGATTTTGGCGTTCTTGTAATTTTCCACGCCGAGCATGATCTCTTTTCGCGCTTCTTCTACGTCTTCCCAGCCGCCGATCTTGACCCACTTGTTTGGCTCAAGGTCTTTGTAGTGTGCAAAGAAATGCTCGATCTGTTTCAGTACGATGGGGGGCAGTTCGTTGTAGTGCTTCAAGCCGCGATACATGGTGGACAATTTATCCACGGGAACGGCCAGCACCTTGGCATCGAAGCCGGATTCATCTTCCATCTTCAGCACACACAACGGGCGGCAACGCACGACCACGCCGCTGTTCAATGGCACCGGCGTGATGACCAATACATCCACCGGATCGCCATCATCGGACAAGGTGTGCGGGATGTAACCGTAGTTGCAGGGGTAATGCATCGCGGTATTCATGAACCGATCGACGAAAATCGCGCCGGATTCCTTGTCCACTTCGTATTTGACGGGTTCGCCGTGTTGCGGGATTTCGATGATGACGTTGAAATCGTCGGGGAGGCTGTGACCGGAGGGAACTTTGTTCAAACTCATGATGAGAGGCCTTTGCGGAAAAAAGAAAGTCGGGAATTGTACCATTCAGCGCAATGAAAAAGGGGCTGCCCGGGCAGCCCCTTTGGATGTTGCTTGGGTGAAAATTACAGCAACGGCACAATCATCAGAGCGACGATGTTGATGATCTTGATCAGCGGGTTAACCGCCGGGCCTGCGGTGTCTTTGTACGGATCGCCCACGGTGTCGCCGGTCACAGCAGCCTTGTGCGCTTCCGAACCTTTGCCGCCGAAGTTGCCTTCCTCGATGTACTTCTTGGCGTTATCCCACGCACCGCCGCCGGTGGTCATGGAAATGGCGACGAAGATGCCGGTGATGATGGTGCCGACCAGCACGCCGCCCAGGGCTTGTGCGCCGAGGGTGAGACCGACGATCACCGGAACTGCGACCGGCAGCAGCGAAGGAATGATCATTTCCTTGATCGCGGCCTTGGTCAGCATGTCCACGCAGGTGCCATATTCCGGTTTGGCCGTTCCTTGCATGATGCCGGGGATGTCCTTGAACTGGCGACGCACTTCGACCACGATCGCGCCAGCGGCGCGGCCAACGGCTTCCATACCCATCGCGGCGAACAAATAAGGCACCATGCCGCCGATGAACAGGCCGATGATGACCATGTGGTTGGACAGGTCGAAGGTCATTACCTGGGCGAGGGGGTCAAGCAGCAGCGCCTTGGCATTGATTGCGTGGGTGTAATCGGCGAACAGCACCAGTGCGGCCAGTCCGGCGGACCCAATGGCGTAACCTTTGGTGACGGCCTTGGTGGTATTGCCCACCGCATCGAGCGGGTCGGTGATGTTGCGGATGTTATCCGGCAGACCGGCCATTTCGGCGATACCACCGGCATTGTCTGTGATCGGGCCGTAAGCATCGAGTGCCACGATGATCCCGGCCATGGACAGCATGGAAGTGGCGGCGATGGCGATACCATACAGGCCGGCCAGTTCATAAGCGCCCCAGATCGACAGGCATACTGCCAGAACCGGTGCGGCGGTCGATTTCATCGACACACCCAAGCCGGCAATCACGTTGGTGCCGTGGCCGGTGGTGGAAGCTTGCGCGATGTGACGCACCGGACCGTATTCCGTGGCGGTGTAGTACTCGGTGATGACTACCATGGCGGCGGTCAGCGCGAGGCCGATCAGCGAGGCCAAATACAGATTCATTGATGATACCAGTGTGCCGTCTATCATCACGCCTGCACCGAGGATCCAGGTGGTCACCGGATAGAATGCAACGACTGCCAGCACGCCGGACACGAGTAAGCCGCGATACAGCGCGTTCATGATCTTGCCGCCTTCATGGGCCTTGACGAAGAAAGTGCCGATGATGGAAGCGATGATCGAGACACCGCCCAGTACCAGCGGGTAGATCACTGCATCGGGCGAACCGGTGATCAGTAATCCACCCAGCACCATGGTGGCGATGATGGTCACGGCGTAGGTCTCGAACAAGTCGGCGGCCATGCCGGCGCAGTCGCCAACGTTGTCACCGACGTTGTCGGCAATCACCGCCGGGTTGCGCGGGTCATCCTCGGGGATGCCAGCCTCAACCTTACCCACCAGGTCGGCGCCGACGTCAGCGCCCTTGGTGAAGATGCCGCCGCCGAGACGGGCGAAGATGGAGATCAGCGAACCGCCGAAGGCCAGACCGACCAGCGCGTGCGTGGCGTCGGCGGTGGTGGTGCCCAATATCAGTGTCAGGAAAGTGTAATAACCTGCCACGCCCAGCAGCCCCAGGCCGACCACCAGCAGGCCGGTGATCGCGCCACCTTTGAAGGCGACATTCAGCGCGGCGTTAAGTCCGCCGCTGGCGGCCTCGGCGGTGCGGATGTTGGCGCGCACCGAGACGTTCATGCCGATGTAGCCGGTCAGTCCTGAGAGCACCGCGCCGAGCACGAAGCCCACCGCGGTCTGCCAACCCAGCGCCAGAAAAATAACCACCAGCAAGATTGCGCCGACGATGCCGATGGTGGTGTATTGCCGGTTCAGATAGGCTTGCGCGCCCTCCTGCACCGCAGCGGCGATCTCCCGCATCCGGTCATTGCCGGTCGGCAGACCCAGTATCCATTTGATCGAAGCAGCACCGTACAGCAGCGCCGCGATGGCGCATAACAAGGTAAAAATCAAAGCAGATGACATTGTTTCCTCCCCCAAGTAAAAACCGCCCCTTGCGGAGCGGTGTTGAACATCAAATCTTGAACGCTGCCAATTTTTTTGCAACCGCAACATTCTTCAATTGCACATATTGCGGCAGGCCGTTTTTGTAGGCCGGGTAGTCTTCGCCCTTGATCAGCGGCGTGAGATAGGTGCGGCATTTTTCGGTGATGCCGAAGCCGTCCGGCGTGATGAAGTTGCGCGGCATGAACTTCTCGACGTTGGCAACTTTTGCCAGCGGGGCGACGCCGACTTTCCACTTATAGGGTTTGTCTGATACGCGCTGCACAGTGGGCATCACCGCGTTCTGCCCTTTAAGCGCCAATTCCACACCAGCTTTGCCCAGCGCATAGGCTTGTTCGACATCGGTCTTGGAGGCAATGTGGCGCGCGGCGCGTTGCAGATAATCGGCCACCGCCCAGTGGAACTTGTAGCCCAGCGCTTCCTTCACCATGTTGGCGACCACCGGTGCGGCACCGCCCAGTTGTGCATGGCCGAAGGCGTCGCGCGAACCCTGTTCGGCGAGGAAACGTCCATCCGGATAATGACAGCCTTCCGACACCACTACGCTGCAATAGCCGTACTTCTTCACCATGGCATCCACTCTGGCGAGGAATTTCTTCTGGTCGAATTCGATTTCCGGGAACAGGATAATGACCGGAATGCCGTGCTCTTCGACCAGACCGCCTGCGGCGGCAATCCAACCGGCATGGCGTCCCATCACTTCCAGCACGAACACCTTGGTCGAGGTTTTGGCCATCGAGCGCACGTCGAAGCTGGCTTCCAGCGTGGAGACGGCGATGTATTTGGCGACCGAGCCGAAGCCGGGGCAGCAGTCGGTGATGGGCAGGTCGTTGTCCACGGTCTTGGGCACGTGGATGGCCTGTACCGGGTAACCCATCTTTTCCGACAGTTGCGAAACCTTGTAGCAGGTGTCGGCGGAATCGCCGCCGCCGTTGTAGAAGAAATAGCCGATGTTGTGCGCTTTGAATACCTCGATCATGCGTTCATATTCGCGCTTGTTTTCTTCCAGTCCCTTGAGTTTGAAGCGGCAGGAGCCGAATGCGCCGGAAGGGGTGCTGCGCAATGCGGCAATCGCTTTGGCTGATTCCTTGCTGGTGTCGATCAAGTCTTCGGTGAGCGCACCGATGATGCCGTTGCGTCCGGCATAGACTTTGCCGATCTTATCCTTGTGTTTTCGGGCGGTCTCGATGACGCCGCAGGCGGAGGCATTGATGACGGCGGTAACGCCGCCGGATTGGGCATAAAACGCATTCCTTTTAACCATTCCTTAAGCTCCCATTAGTGATTGCAATGATTCTCTAGGTACCAAATTCGATGCGGCAACATACTACCTTTTTTGCGGGCAGAGTATTACCCATTTTCGCAGAACGGTATTGCCCGTATGTGGGGGTGAAAGGAATTTTAATGCATCAGATGGATTAGAAGATTAAACTGGAAACGGCTTCTCCCGAACAAATCAGAGCGCCATCTGAACGGGGGTGAGTTCCGGTAAAACCAAAATATAAAAGCATAAATCAGGAGGGGGTAGAAATGGCGATTGAATTATTCAATAACGGCAAACATCTGTGCATGATGTTCGATGATCTGGTGGATGACGCTGCCGGCGAGGCGGTGCAAGCCAATCAATTTTTGATCGTGGATCACGACCACGGCGCCTTGCTCGATCCGGGCGGCAACATGACCTACAACGGCCTGCTGATGGCGATGCATAATTATTTCGCGCCAAAGAACCTGGATTACATCCTCGCCTCGCATGCCGACCCCGACATCATCGCCTCAGTCAACAAGTGGATGATCCATTCCGACTGCAAAGTCATGATATCCAAACTGTGGGTGCGTTTTGTGCCGCACTTCTGCAGTGTCGGCAACGCGGTGGGCAGGGTGCAGGGAATCCCGGATGAGGGAATGTCGTTGCCGTTGGGACAATCCGTGATCAAGGCGATTCCGGCGCACTTCATGCATTCCGAAGGAAATTTCCAGTTCTATGATCCGGTCAGCAAAATCCTGTTTTCCGGTGACATGGGCGCCTCACTCGTGCCGCATGACGCGGCGGATACGCCGGTGGAGGATTTCAAATCACACATCCAGTACATGGACGGTTTTCACCGGCGCTACATGATCTCCAACAAGATTTGCCGTTACTGGGTCAACATGGTGCGTGGCATGGACGTTGAAATGATCGTGCCGCAGCATGGCCGCATGTTCAAGGGCAAGAAGATGGTGAACGAGTTCCTGAACTGGATCGAGGCTTTGCCTTGCGGGGTGGACAACATGACGCAGGAGCACTACCGCGTGCCGGCCTGAGCCTCGGCCAAATCAAGTAAAACGGGCGGCATCCTCGCGGAGACTGCCCGATTTACTTGCGTTGTATGCAGTGTGGAGGGGTTAGAGTGCGGCGGCGCCGGCTTGGGCGATTTGACCGTCCTGGAAAGAACGCACCCCGCTGACACCCAAACCGCCGATGACCGTGCCATCACGCAGCAGTGGCACGCCGCCTTCGGCCGGGATCACGCCGGGCAGGGCGAGGTGGATCAGGCGGCCGCTCAATACCGCTTCTTCCGATGCCTTGGTCGGACGCTGGAACGCCACGGCAGCGTGCGCTTTCATGATGGCGGTATCCACTGTGCCGAATTGGGTGTCGTGGCTGCGCTGCAGGTAGAGCAGATGGCCGCCGTCATCGACCACCGCGACGGTCACCTTCCACGCGTTGGCACGGGCTTCCGCCCCGGCGGCCGCGGAGATGCGTTGTGCATCTTCCAGGGTCAGAAGCGGCTTGCTCGCCATGCTCATGCCGCCAGCACCTTGAATACCTGGTCGCGGATGGCTTCCACACTGCCGACACCGGGCACGCACACGACTTTTGGGGCGTTGGCATCACCGGATTTATTCCATGCGGTGTAATACTCGACCAGCGGTTTGGTCTGCTGATGGTAAACCTCGAGGCGTTTTTTTACCGTATCCTCATTATCGTCCGCGCGCTGTACCAGCGCTTCGCCGGTGACATCATCCTTGCCTTCCACCCCGGGCGGATTGAAGACGATATGGTAAGTGCGGCCGGAAGCGGGATGTACGCGGCGACCGCTCATGCGCTGAACGATCTCGCTGTCGGGCACATCGATTTCCACCACGCTGTCGATTTTGATACCGGCATCCTTCATCGCCTGCGCCTGCGGAATGGTGCGCGGAAAGCCGTCGAACAGAAAGCCGTTGGCACAATCCGCTTCCTTGATGCGCTCTTTGACCAGGTTAATGATGATGTCGTCGGACACCAGATTGCCCGCATCCATTACTTGCTTGGCCGCCAGGCCGAGCGGGGTGCCGGCCTTGATCGCCGCACGCAGCATGTCGCCGGTGGAGATTTGCGGAATGCCGAATTTTTCCCGGATGAAATTGGCTTGCGTGCCTTTGCCGGCACCGGGTGCGCCCAACAGGATCAGTCTCATTTTATTCCTCCCTTTTTAGTGAATCGAAAATCCGCCTTGCCTGCCGCAAATCCGCTTCGCTATCCACCCCGCACGGCGGCGTATCCCGGGTGATGTTCACGCCGATCTTGTAGCCATGATACAGCGCGCGCAGTTGTTCCAGCTCTTCCGCCTGTTCGATCGGGGCGGGCGCGAGCTGGCTGCAGGTCTTGAGAAAGCCGGTTCGATAGGCATAGATGCCGATGTGGCGCAGCGCACAAATACCTTTGGGGAGTTCCCCCCTTCCAGCTTCCCCCCGTGGGGAGGAAGAGCAGTCGTCTCGCCCTGCGGACGAGGATAAATCCATAAACGCATCGCGCGGATACGGAATCGGCGCGCGGCTGAAATACAGCGCGTTGCCCTGCTTGTCCAGCACCGTTTTTACTATATTCGGGCTGCGCATTGATGCTTCATCGTGGATGGGATGGCAGGCGGTAGCGATGGCACATTCGGGATGGTCTTGCAGATGTTGTGCGACTGCGCGGATCAGTGCGGGCGGGATCAGCGGCTCGTCACCCTGCACATTGAGCACGATGGTGTCATCTCCCCAGCCTTGTTGCGCTGCGACTTCGGCGATGCGGTCGGTGCCGCTGGCGTGGTCGGCGCGCGTCATGCAAGCCTGAAAACCGTGCTGCACAGCCGCAGCGAGAATTTGTTCATGGTCGGTGGCGATGAATATCTGCTGTGCCCCGCTTTGTGCCGCCTGCTCGGCGACGCGGACCACCATCGGTTTGCCGCCGATATCCAGCAGCGGTTTGCCCGGCAAACGCGTCGAGGCGAAGCGGGCGGGGATGACGACCTTGAAGGTCAGCATCAACCTAAAACTCGCGCAGCGAAACGTTTGTTCCCTCTCCCTCCGGGGGAGGGCTGGGGAAAGGTCATGGCAAGGTGCATGATCAGGGGCGGCATATATGCCATGACAGTCACAGTTTTTCGACTTCTTCCGCCGTCATGCTGCGCGCTTCGTCCGCCAGCATCACCGGGATGTCGTCCTTGATGGCGAAGGCCAAACGGTCAGCCTTGCACACCAGCTCCTGTTCGGCCTTGCGGTAGATCAGCGGCGATTTGCACAGTGGGCAAACCAGAATGTCGAGCAGTTTGGCGTCCATTATGGTGCAACCTTTTTGATGATGAGTTGAGCGAGGGCCGGGCTGACCTGTGCATCTACACGTAAAACCCAATACTTCTCGCTGGCGAATGCGCCGCATTTTACCGCATCTTTTTCGGTCATGAGTAGCGCATCCGTGTCAGCGAAGGATAACTCCAACGGGCTATAAACATGGTGGTCCGGGAAGGCATGGGGGGGGCATTGCAGTCCCAGTTGTTGCAGATGGGCAAAGAAACGCTGTGGGTGACCAATGCCCGCGATGGCATGCAGATGTTGTCCCGTGAAGTCGCCGGCCGTTCTGATCAGTTCCGGGTTGAGCAGGTTGTAGAAATGGGTGCCTGCCAGTTGCATGGCGAATTCGCCGTCCTCTGCCACGCCGCCATTGACGACCACCGCATCCACTTGTTGCAAGCGCGATAACGGCTCGCGCAACGGGCCGGCGGGCAGCAACAAACCGTTGCCGTAACGCCGCGCGCCATCAACGACGGCGATCTCGACATCGCGCTGCAAACGGTAATGCTGCAAGCCGTCGTCGCTGAAGATGACATCGCATTCCGGGTGTGCCCGTAGCAGGGCGCGGGCACAGGCCGGGCGGTCGCGTCCGATCCAGACCGGACACAGTTTGCGTTGTGCCATCAGCAACGGCTCGTCGCCCACTTCCTGCGCCGGATCGTCAACCTGCACCGCGCGCGGCATTTTTCCGCCGCTTCCGCCATAGCCGCGGCTGATGACACCTGGATGCCAGCCCTGGGCGGCCATCTGCTGCACCAGACTCAAGGTGAGCGGCGTCTTGCCGGTGCCGCCGACGCTGAGGTTGCCGACCACAATCACCGGTACCGGGAGTTTGACGGAGGGAAATAGGTGCAGGCGGTAGCCCAATCGGCGCAGGGCGACGAGGGCACGGAAAATCAGGCTGATCGGGTACAACAGGAGATGCAGCGGGGTGAGGCGATACCAGTAATCGGGCAGGCCGCGCATCGCCTCACTTGTCCGCATTGCGGGTGGTGAAAGTGATGCGACCGTAGCCGGCCTGGCGTGCCGCTTCCATGATGGCGATCACCGACTGGTGGGCCGCTTTGGCGTCGGCATTGATCACGATGACCGGGTCGGTTTCCTTGCCGGCGGCTTGGCGTAGTGCCTGCGCGAACTCCTTCAAATTTTTGAAGGTGGCGCGTTTCCCGTCGATGGCATAGTGGTCGCTGGCGTCGACGGCGACCGTGATCGGTTTGCTGACCGGGGTTGAACTGCCGGCCCCGGTGGCTTGCGGCAGGTTGATCTGCAACTCGGAGAACTTGCCATAACTGGTGGTCACCATCAGAAAGATGAGGATCACCAGCAGTACGTCGATCATCGGGATCAGGTTGATCTCCGGCGTGTCGCGCTCAAACCCGCGGCGGAAATTCATTTGCGCTCACCGTGCATGATTTCCACCAGTTTGACCGCCTGCTGTTCCAGTTCGATGGTGAACGAATCGACTAGGGCGCGGAAATGGCGGTAGGCGATCATGCTGGGAATGGCGACGATCAGGCCGAAGGCGGTGTTGTACAGCGCCACCGAGATGCCGTGCGCCAGTTCGGCCGGATTGCTGCCGCCCGCATTCTGTGCGCCAAAGATTTCGATCATGCCGATCAGGGTGCCGAACAGGCCGAGCAGCGGGCTGATCGACGCGATGGTGCCCAGCGTGGTGAGGAAACGGTCCATATCATGGCTGACGCAGCGGCCTTCTTCCTCGATCGCCTCTTTCATCACCTGCGGTGTACTTTTGATATTTTTCAGCCCGGCTGCAAAGACCCGGCCCAGCGGCGAATTGGCGCATAACCGTTCCAGCATTTGCGGGGTGACGCCGCGCTGTTTCAGTTCGTGCACCACTTCGGCCAGCAATTTGGGCGGCAAAATATTCTTGCGGCGCAGGTAGATGATGCGCTCGACGATCAGGGTGACGGCGATCAGGGATGAAATGATAAGCAACCAGATGGGCCAGCCGGCCGCTTCGATCAGATTGAACACGCGTGGTCTCCACAATGTAAAAAATGCAAGGGTCGAACTGTAGCTTGTCGTCCCCTGTTTGGGCAAGGCAAGTGCGACACCACGACGCTAACTTGCCGTTCGCAAAGCGTTTTTTTCTTACTCACAAAACCTGTTGATAACTTTGTGGATGGAACGCGATGAAGACGGATGAAAAGCCCGTTGTTATCGTACTTTTGCCTTATTGCACAAAAATTACACATGAAAATAAAATGAAACGAAACAATCAGTTGGAATTGCGCTTGGCGGCGAGTTAGAGATGCCCCGGGTTTTAGCCTGGAATTCCCCGCAGGTGTGGATGATTGCGTTTGTCAATAGGCCATTTGGCCTATTTTTTCGACTGGACACGATTATTTGAGTTGGCAAAGCAAGGCGTTGCGCAGAGACAGAATTGCCTCCGAGTCAGGTAACTCCTTGCACGTTAACCAGAATGTATCTTCCGC
>Ga0210016_1000368_pt1 | contig 39564 bp, 39 predicted proteins | sample CryGeyCG2014_300_FD_185454 | JGI IMG/M metagenome (GOLD analysis project Ga0210016, IMG submission 185454) | Groundwater microbial communities from aquifer - Crystal Geyser CG02_land_8/20/14_3.00 (SPAdes) (version 2) | ecosystem: Environmental > Aquatic > Deep subsurface > Groundwater | place...
GAGAGCGAACATCGTCAAAAACCGGAAGTCGTAAATCGTAAATGGGTGTTATACCTTTTATTTATTCTATTTACGACTCCCGACTTACGACTCACGATCATAGATGGGTCAAAAAATGTATGCTGAAGCGAAAAGGGATACTTTTTCAAAGCTCTCAATAGAGTCTTGTTTGTGATGCCCTTTCTTTTAACTGGATGTATAGGGAACATATTGGAGAGTAACCCCGGTTAGAAATTCCAGCAGGACACTATTTCTGACGAGGTAAAGTGGCTGATATGGGAAAAATAACGGTTAAATTTCCAGATGGATCTTCAAGTAGTTTTTCTAAGAACACTACCCTTTTCCAAATAGTAAAGAGTGTCGATGACGGTTCTGGAAAAGACTATATAGCAGGGAAGGTTAACGAAAAGCTTGTTGACATGAGTTCCCCTTTACTCGAAGATGCAAATCTAGAGTTTATAACCCCTGATTCTGAAATGGGACTGGATATCATAAGGCATAGTGCATCCCATGTAATGGCTCAGGCAGTTAAAAAACTTTACAAAGGGGTAAAGATTACCATTGGTCCTACCATTGACAATGGATTTTATTATGACTTTGACTATGGAGAGAACTTTTCCCCCCATGACCTTGCCAAGATTGAGTCTAAGATGCAGGAGATTATAGGCCAGGATTTGCCTATCACAAGAAAGGAAATCCCCAAAGAGGAAGCTATAGAAATGTTTAAGAACCAAGGGGAAACCTATAAGGTGGAACTCCTTGAAGAAATCTCAGACGAGTTCGTTTCTGTTTATATTCAGGATGACTTTATAGATTTATGTAGGGGCCCCCACCTACCTTCCACTGGTAAGATAAGGGCATTTAAGTTGACTAACCTTGCTGGAGCATATTGGCGTGGGGACGAAAAGAATAAGATGCTACAGCGTATTTACGGAACAGCCTTTTCAGACACGAAAACTCTGGAAGATTACTTACAAAGGCTGGAGGATGCGAAGAGAAGAGATCATAGGAAGTTAGGCAAAAGCTTAGACCTATTCAGCATACATGAAGATGCCGGGGCTGGACTTGTTATCTATCATCCTAAAGGGGCAATGCTCAGATCAATCCTCGAAGATTTTGAAAAGAGGGAACACCTTAAACGGGGTTACCAGTTAGTGAGAGGGCCTCATCTATTGAAATTAGACCTTTGGGAAAAATCCGGACATTTTGAAAACTATCGCGAAAATATGTACTTTACGGAAATAGAGGGGCAGAAATATGGTATAAAGCCCATGAACTGTCTGGCTCACATGCTCATCTACAAATCTAAAATCAGAAGTTATAGGGACTTGCCTCAAAGGTATTTCGAATTAGGTACCGTGCATCGCCACGAAAAATCGGGTGTTCTTCATGGTCTCTTCAGAGTTAGAGAATTTACCCAGGATGATGCCCACATATTATGCACGCCTGACCAATTGGAACAAGAGATAAAAGGCGTTATTGATTTTGTAGAAGATGTAATGAAAATATTCAAATTTGAATATGAAATGGAACTCAGTACCCGTCCTGAGAAATCCATTGGCAACGATTTGGATTGGGAGAAAGCAACGTTGATCCTAGGGCAGGTCATGGACAAAAACAGAATACCTTATATTGTCAAGGAAGGTGAGGGGGCTTTTTATGGCCCAAAGATTGATGTTAAGTTAAAAGATGCCCTTGACAGAAAATGGCAATGTGCTACTATTCAATGTGATTTTGTCTTACCGGAAAGGTTTGATTTGACTTTTATCAATAGTAATGGCACTAGGGAAAGACCTGTTATGCTGCATCGTGTTATTTTAGGTGCTATGGAAAGGTTTATAGGGATATTGATTGAACATTATGGAGGAGCATTCCCAACATGGTTGGCCCCAGTACAGGCGATTGTATTAACGGTCACCGATAGAAACATGGGCTTTGCCGAAGAGGTTTATAATCAGTTGACCTCCGGTCTGCTTAGAATTGAAAAGGACTTTCGAAACGAAAAACTGGGGCTTAAAATACGTGAAGCTCAGTTACAAAAAATACCTTATATGTTAATCATTGGTGACAAGGAAGTAAACGATGGGGTTATTTCTGCTCGAGTGCGTAGTGGTGAAAAATTGAAGCCTATGAAAATAAATGAATTTATTTCATTGGTACAAGAGGAATGTCAGAATAGGGGGTGAATAACGAGATTAAAAAAGCATTAATTAATGAAAAAATTAGGGCACCTGAAGTCAGGGTTATCAATTCAAAAGGGGAACAACTGGGCATAATGCCTTTGAAGGAAGCTTTAAAGATTGCCGGCGAAGAAGGCCTGGACCTGGTTGAAGTAGATCCGAATTCAAATCCACCTGTTTGCAGGATAATGGATTATGGAAAGTTTAAATATAAACAGAGCAAGAAGATCCATGAAGCCAAGAAAAGTCAAACTACTTTTCAAGTAAAAGAAGTAAAGATAAGACCAAACACAGAAGAACACGACATCGAATATAAAGTTGGTCATATAAAAAGATTTTTGGGAAGTGGCAATAAGGCTAAGGTATGTATAGTCTTTAAGGGCAGAGAGATTGCATACAGAGAAATGGGTGTAAATATTCTTAATAGAATTGCAGAAGAGGTTAAAGATATGGGGATAGTTGAACAACAGCCAAAACTTGAGGGTAGAAATATGGCTATAGTTATTGCCCCAAAACAGTAGAGATTAAAAAATTCACGAACTCGTAATAAGTCATAATTGGTATGGCCACGCAATCCGCCTGATGCGGACAGATGGACTTTTTATGAAGCCATCAAAGTTCTTAAGGGAGTTGTATTTATGCCTAAATTAAAAACCAAAAAAGGGGCTGCAAAAAGGTTCAAGTTAACAAAAAATGGTAAAATAAAAAGAGCTAAAGCCTTTGGCAACCATATATTAACGAAAAAGTCTACTAAACTGAAAAGGAGCCTGCGACAAGCAGGATATTTGGATAAGGTTGACGCAAAGGTTATTAAAAAGCTTATACCATATGCATAGGCTAATTACCGAAAAAAAAGAGGATTAAAATGCCAAGGGTAAAAAGAGGATATAAAAGAAAGAATAGGAGAAAGAAGATATTAAAATTAGCGAAAGGGTATCGTGGCGCAAGGAGTAAACTGTTTAGAACGGCATCTGAAGCCGTTGATAGGGCTCTGAATTATGCCTATAGAGATAGAAGAGCCAGAAAGAGAGAATTCAGAGGACTGTGGGTTACCAGGATTAATGCTGCTGCAAGGTTAAATGATACTACATATAGTAGACTAATTCAAGGATTAAAAAATGCGAAGGTCAGTATCGATAGGAAAATCCTTGCCGAATTAGCGGTATCTGATCCTATAGGGTTTTCAAAAATCGTCCACCTTACCAAAGGGAACCCCTAAAACCGACCTTTAAGATTTCCATCATTTAAAAGGTGTCCGTATATATTTGAATCCCCCTTGAAGCTTTTGAGAATTCTGAAATAACAAAGGGGGTTGTGTTATGATTTTATAATCGGCAGGACGCCCCGTATTTGATACGGGGCTCGCCTGTCAAAGGGGCATTTTCAGGTGAAACCCACACGAGCCTTTGGCTCACAAAAGAGGATGAAAACCCCTCACCCTTCCCCTCTCCCCTCAGGGGAGAGGGATGGGATGAGGGGGGATTTTCGGAGCAAAGAAGAGTTAGAGAGACTATTTGCCGAGGCTTTAGAAAAGTTGAAGAGTGCAGTAGAAGAAAGGCAAGTAGCCGAAATAAAGACAGAGTTTTTAGGGAAAAAGGGTAAAATTACAGCCCTCTTGAGAGGATTGGTTAATATATCGCAAGAACAAAGACCTGTTATAGGGCGTCTTGCCAATGAGGTAAAGGTCTCTCTGGAAGAAAAGATAAAAGAGTCTTTAGCGGGCATTCGAGAAAGGAAAAGGAAGGAAGATCTGCTCCATGAAAGCCTGGATATAACCCTGCCGGGCAGAAGGGTGCCCATAGGTAGAAAGCATCCTATTACTGAGGTCTGCAATGAAATTATAGGTATCTTTTTGGGGTTGGGTTTTCAAATCTCTGAAGGACCTGAAGTCGAGTTAGACTATTATAATTTCGAGGCACTTAATATACCAAAGGATCATCCTGCAAGGGATATGCATGACACATTCTACATATCTGATGAGGTTCTTCTCAGAACCCATACGTCACCTGTCCAGATTCGAGTGATGGAAAAACAAAGTCCACCTATTCAGATTATTGCACCAGGAAAGGCATTTAGATGTGATTCTGATGTCTCTCATACCCCTATGTTCCATCAGGTTGAAGGACTAATGGTGGGGAACAATATCACATTCGGTGACTTAAAGGGTATTTTAACCATATTTGTTCATCAGATGTTTGGTGATAAAACCAGGTTGAGGTTTCGACCGAGTTTTTTCCCTTTTACGGAACCCAGTGCGGAAGTGGATATGCAGTGTGTTATATGCCGGGGGAAAGGATGCAGGGTCTGTTCGTTTTCTGGATGGCTGGAGATTCTGGGGTCTGGCATGGTTGACCCTGAGGTCTTCAAAATTGTAGGGTATAACCCGAACGAAATAACAGGGTTTGCCTTCGGCTTGGGGATAGAGAGGGTTGCCATGTTAAAGTATGGGATCAATGATATCAGAATGTTTTTTGAAAATGACATGAGATTTTTAGGGCAGTTTTAAATACAATGGTCTTGGTCATTTGTCATTAATTATTCGTAAAACCTGAAACCAAATCTTGACAGAACTAATGACCAGTGACTAATCTACTAATGACGCTTTGTATAGTTGGAGCATTGAATGAAAGTAAGTTTTAATTGGCTGAGAGAATATGTAGATATTGATCTTGCTCCTGACGAGTTAGGGGAAAACCTTACTATGGCTGGCTTTGAAGTGGAGAGTATATCCAAGGTAGATGCCAACTTAAACAATGTAGTCGTAGGCAAGATAGTTTCTTTGAAACCCCATCCAAATGCCGATAAACTCTCTTTGTGCCAGGTGAGCACTGGTGGACATTTATATTCTGTTGTGTGCGGTGCTGCAAATATGATCTCTGGAGGCTATGTTGCTTTGGCTTTGGAGGGAGCTCTACTGCCCAATGGGGTGAAGATTAAAAATACCAGGATCAGGGGAGAGCTGTCCCAGGGTATGATGTGTTCCGAAGAAGAATTAAAAATTGGGAGGGACTCCAAGGGAATATTGATCTTACAGGATGATGGTCTTGAATTGGGGAAGGGTATTGCCTCTGCCCTCAACTTGGAGGACTATATCTTCGAAATCAATATTACTCCAAACCGTCCAGATTGCCTGAGTATCATAGGCATAGCCAGAGAGATAGCCTCAATTACAGGTAAAATTTTAAAAATACCAAAAATAGAATTCAGGGAGGGGAATGAGAAGATTGATAAGCTAACCTCAGTGGAGATACATGACCCTGAATTGTGCCCCAGGTATTCTGCCAGTTTGATTACTGATGTTACTATTGGTTTATCCCCTTTTTGGATGAGAAGAAGATTAGAATCCGCTGGAATACGTCCTATCAGTAATGTGGTAGATGTTACCAACTATGTTCTTATGGAGTTTGGTCAACCCCTTCATGCCTTCGATTTTGATCTGTTAAGTGAAAGAAGAATAGTAGTTCAACGGGCAGATGATGGTGATGTTTTCACTTCACTGGATGGCATGGAGAGACCCCTGTTTAGTGACACTCTGATGATTTGTGACGGAGAAAAGCCAGTGGCTATCGGTGGCATAATGGGTGGTTTGAACTCGGAGGTTTCGGAAGATACCTCTAATGTCCTCATTGAAAGTGCATATTTTAATCCGACTAATATTAGAAAAACCTCTAAAAAGCTAGGTTTGCAGACAGAGGCTTCCTATAGATTTGAAAGGGGAGTAGATTATGGAGGGGTAATTAGAGCTTTGAATAGAGCTACCCAATTGGTCTTGGACTTCTGCGGTGGAAAGGCGGCCAAGGGGGTAGTAGACCAATATCCATCCCCTATTTTCCCTGAAGAGATTCCCTTGAGTATAAATAAAGCCAATAAGATACTGGGGACATCTCTAAAAAAAGGGAAAGTAAAGAGGTACCTTAAAAGTATTGAACTTGATGTCAAAGACTTAGACAAGGATAAAGTGATTGTTAAAATCCCATCTTTCAGGATGGATTTGCATCGGGAGATTGATTTGATTGAAGAAGTAGCTAGATTAGACGGTTATAATAATATCCCCACCACTACACCTGTGGTAAGGGTTAAGACTGCCAGTAAAAATCCAGTCCAGGTGTTACAGGACAAGGCCAAGGACATTCTTGCCTCAATGGGATACTATGAGGTTGTAAACTACAGCTTTATCTCTCCCCTTTCAGTAGTCCTATTAAATTTAAATGCTGAACATCCCTATAAGAGATTCATCAGCATAAAGAATCCCCTTAGAGAAGATCAGTCAATCATGAGAACTACCTTGATTCCAGGACTTCTAAACACCATGAAGACCAATGTTTACAACAAAAATTTAAACTTAAAGTTATTCGAATTGGGGACGGTGTTTTATTCCGTCAAAGAGAAGGAACTTCCCAGAGAAAAGAAGATGCTGTCTGCCCTTGCAACGGGGCTAAGATATGGTGAATCCTGGAGTTTTCCAGGAGAAGGGATTGATTTCTATGATATTAAAGGTAGCTTGGAAAACCTTTTTGAAGGGTTAAATATCATGAACTTCAATTTTTTATCCACTACAGACATACCGTACTTACACCATGGAAAGTCTTCCATAATCATGGTTGATAATACTGAAATTGGCACCGTAGGCGAGGTTCATTCTGCAGTTCTGGAGGGCTATGAACTCTCCAATACTGTCTATATCTTTGAACTCGATTTTGATCTAATGGTCAAACACACCTTTAGTGATAAAAAGATTAAACCATTATCAAAATATCCGCCAATCTACAGGGATATTGCATTAATAGTAGACGAGGGTGTTCAGTTCAAGGATATCTATAATGCCATCAATAAGCTTAGCAATAAACTCGTTGATAATATACAGGTTTTTGATGTATATAGAGGAAAATCTGTTGCCCATGGAAAAAAGAGCTTAGCTTATCGAATTAAATATCAGTCATACGAGCGAACACTAACGGACAAAGAGGTTAATAATATCCATGAAAAGCTAGTATCTAACCTAGTAGAGAAAGTAGGGGCTAGGATAAGGGAATAATAATTGGGGGAGGAAGAAAAAATGACAAAAGCAGATATCGTTGAAAGGGTCTATGAGAAGGTTGGAACATCTAAAAAGGAGTCGGCAGAGATTGTAGAAACAGTTCTCGATATCATCAAAGAGAATTTAAAGAACGGTGAAAAGGTAAAGATCTCCGGCTTTGGGAACTTCTCTGTTAGGAAAAAAAGACCCAGAAGGGGTAGAAATCCACAAACTGGTGGTGAAATTGAAATCACAGCCAGAAAAGTCCTTACTTTTAAACCCAGTCAGGTATTAAAGAAGGTATTAAATTCTTAAATAGCTAGAGCAATATTCCCCTATCCTTTGCGTTGTCCATTATACTGGGTATTTCAACATCCATTGCTCTATTGTCATTGACCTTTGCAATTTTGAGAAATACAATGAAAAACAAAGGGCGTGGGGCAAATCGAACAGGCAATCCTATACCTGAAAAATTGTACTTTAAAATAAAGGAAGTAAGTGAGATTACAGGGGTAGAACCTTATGTATTGAGATATTGGGAATCTGAGTTTAATATAATTAACCCTTCCCGCACCAAGTCCAAACAGAGGCTGTATAGAAGAAAAGACCTGGAATTAATCTTAGAAATAAAAAAACTCCTTTATGAAAAGCAATTTACCATTGCAGGAGCCAAGAAGAAACTCAAAGAATCCAACTTGTCCGAGGACAAAAATTTTCAACCGATACCTCCAAATGGAAAATACAAAACCCTTTTGAAGGATGTTAAAAAGGAATTAAATATAATAAAAGAATTCTTGAGTAAATCTCGATAATTTTTAGGCGGGACGTAGCGCAGCCTGGTAGCGCACCTGAATGGGGTTCAGGGGGTCGGAGGTTCAAATCCTCTCGTCCCGACCAATCAAATAGCAACAAAATATTTCTTCCTCCTCTTTTTGAATACTCAATCATCACATATACTCTTTGCTCTTTCTGCCGCTATCTTAGTCCATTCTCTGTCTTCCTTCTTCTCTTTCTTAAAAATGACATGTCATACAGAAGGATTAAAATATATTGTTGTAAAAAATATGTCAGTGGATTATAAGTCATTTTATAATGGTTCGTTGGGATATGATATGAAGAAGATCATGGGTTGGATAGACAACCTAAATCGTTATTGCATAGAGCCTCAAAAGAACCCTTTGGGTTGTGGATTTGAACAGCAACTTGTAATCTTTCTGTGTATCACTATGGATGTGGGGGTATACAGAACTATATAATGACTTGTTCGGTACTGGAGATGAAATGACGTCGAATCGAAAAAAGCTCACGAAGAAGACCGAAAATGCGATTCTAAAAGAATATAACCATTTGTGTGCGATTTGTGGTGCGTCTGGTCCGCATATTCATCATATTGATGGAGACCCGGCGAATAACAAACTTCATAATCTTCTTCCTTTGTGCCCAAATCACCATTTAACGGACGTACACAATCCCACTAAGAACATGGATCCACTGAAACTGGGCTTGTTCCGGCAATACAAAGACCCGCAGATACTCTCCCCGCAGTTTGAACCTATTTTCCAGCGTCTCCGCTTTCTTCTTGTCTCTTTTGAAAAGGAAGACCAGTAGTACACTCTTGGTGGGCTCGGTGTCGAGCTGGCAACGTTCGTGGAAGGTTTCGTGATGGGTGATTACTACTGCAAGCATTTACTCAACCTTTTAGCTTGGCCGCAGCCGCGTCCATATGCTGAAGAGGAAAAGGATACCGTCCTTTCTGAAAATGCTGTCACCTACAAAAACCAACTTCAAAACAACAAGAATCGTGTTTTGGAGCTATGTATTGAAATGTTACGCTACCAGTCTTGGCCCATTTTCAGAGGAAAGGCAATTTGATACGAGATGAAGATAGAAGATTTGCCGAACCAGTAGCTGCACCGCATTGCCATGAAGAATAAGGAAGTATAATCTTCGGCGTAAAGAGATTGGAACGGGCAAGCGATTGGAAGGGCATCGTCTCCACCAAGAACTTTGTCCCCAGAACTTCATACGTGTTAGCACTTAAATGATAAATAATATAATAACGCAAGAAAAATTAAAAAAATGGACATTAGATCTAATCGGAGAAGGGTACAAAAAGGTACTCCTTGGTGGTGTTGCGTACCTTCAGGAGGAGAGCCCATGAAAACATGCCTTGTAATTCTTATGCTGGCTTTGACTGGTTGCTCAAGCACTGGAGTTGTCCCCATGGACAAGAACACATACATGGTAGCCAAAAGAAGCGCACAGTTAGGTTTTGGCCCGGCTGATGGCCCAAAGGCCGACGTGTACCGCGAGGCAAAAGAGTTTTGCGCGAAACAAAACAAGGAGGTGGAGACGGTGGCACTTAATATGACCGACTCTGGGTTTGCCAGGCCCGCAAGAGCAGAACTTCAGTTTAGGTGCATTGATGCAAATGGTCCTGATTTGAAAGGGGCTAAATTAATAAAAGATGTGGAAAGTCGAATGAAACCAGCAAGAAAATCCGATGTTGACGACTTGCCTTCTGAAAAATACAAATCCCACCAAAAGGCTTATGCCTTAGTGATCGGCATAGAGCAATATCGCCAGAAACTGCCTTCGGCAGACTTTGCCGCACATGATGCTAAAATAATGTCAGAATATCTAACAAAGGTTTTGGGTTATCCAGAGGAGAATGTCATTACGCTTACAAATGAGCAGGCATCAATTGGAGATTTTATCAAATATTTCGAGAAGTGGTTGCCTAATCATGTGGAGAAAGATAGCACCGTCTTTGTGTATTATTCCGGACATGGGACACCGAATCCAAATACGATGGATGCTTACATTGTGCCCTACGATGGCGACCCTACTTTTATTGAACAGACGGGCTATTCTTTAACGCGAATGTACAACACCCTTGCTAAATTACCGGCGAAGGAAATAGTTGTTGTCCTCGACTCGTGTTTCTCCGGTGCTGGAGGAAGATCTGTTCTTGCAAAGGGTGCTAGACCAATAGTTATTTCGGTAGAGAACCCTGTATTATTGAGTCAGAAGATCGTAGTCATAGCGGCATCGTCAGGTGATCAAATCAGTTCTACTTATGAAGAGAAGGGACATGGTTTGTTTACTTATTTTATTCTCAAGGGTTTGAAGAATGAGGATGTGATCAAACCAGATGGTTCTATTATGATCGGGGAGTTATTCGGTTATGTTAAACCCCAGGTTGAACGGCTTGCGAGGCGCATTTACAATAACGAGCAGTCCCCTCAGATAATAGGGCAGAAACATTAGATTCTCAGACGCACAGAATTACGGGGACATCCATGATAAGTTTTGCCAAGGGGAAAACTTATCATGGATGTCCCAAGAACTTAAAAGAGAGATAACCCATTAGAAACGGGAGGACATGCAAATGAAAGATAAGCGTAGTTTACACCTTAAGGTTCAGGAACTCTGTGACTGTTATGCCACCACAGACCCCCTCAAAGAGATGTCTATGCTGAAAACTGATGAGGATAAGGACGAGGCTGCATTGAAATGGTTAGCTTTAGCTACCCTTCACGGAATCAATGCATATGCCAAAAAGATCTCTATTGCTCGATCGAAGGACGGGCAAGTAAAGGTGATGGCAGAATATAGAAAAGCTGATCTTCCAAACCCTGGTCCCGAAATTGCTGAGAAGATAATCGACTCCGTCAGAAAAATAACCCATCTGGAAGGGGAAAAGGGAAGCACCCCTCTGGCAATGGGTATCCGTGATGGGAGTATTGAGATAACCGTTAAGCTGGAAAAAGATGGGGACAACGAGACGGTAACTTTGAAGTTCCCTGAATGAGGTCAAGGATCATAAGAGACCCCCCAATTTCTGATTTGTTCAGAAACATGCGCTTGTTGCTGACTACTCACGGATCCCGAGACACCGATGATGACATGGGCATTCATTGACTGAGACCTCATCACACTATGTATCTTTCTATTATGTCAATACACTCTTTATTATTTTCTAAGGTGGCAATCGACAGTGGTGTTGCACCCTTTTTATTCTCAATTTTAAGGGTATCGGGTGCCCTTTCAATAATAAACTCCAGACACTCCTTTTTGCCTTTTTCAGCAGCCACAAAAGCAGGGGTTGCCCCACTGCTGTCCTGAATCCTGATGGTATCAGGCTCTTTTCCGAATATGAACTCGAGGCATTCCTTTTGGCCCTTTTCAGCCGCTGCATATGCAGGGGTTTTCCCGTCGTTATTTGGAGTTTTGAGGGTTTCGGGCGCCCTTTCAAAGATGAACTCGAGACATTCCCTTTGTCCTTTTTCAGCAGCTATAAAAGCAGGGGTTTTCCCATCGTTATTTGGGGTTTTGAGGGTTTCGGGCGCCCTTTCAAAGATGAACTCGAGACATTCCCTTTGTCCTTTTTCAGCAGCTACAAAAGCAGGGGTTTTCCCGTCGTTATCTGGGGTTTTGAGGGTATCAGGTACCTTTTTGAATATGAACTCCAAGCATTCCTTTTGGCCCTTTTCAGCAGCTACAAAAGCAGGGGTTTTTCCGTCGTTATCTGGGGTTTTAAGGGTACCAGGCTCTTTTTCGAATATAAACTCGAGGCATTCCCTTTGGCCCTTTTCAGCAGCTATAAAAGCAGGGGTTTTTCCGTCGTTATCTGGGGTTTTGAGGGTTTCGGGTAGTTTTTCGAATATGAACTCGAGACATTCTTTCTGGCCTTTTTCAGCAGCTACAAAAGCAGGGGTTGCTCCGGGTATTACACCCCTTTCAGTCTGAGTTTTGAGTGTATCAGGAGCCTTTTCAGCAATAATCTCAAGGAAGTCTCTGAGACCCTTTTCGGCAGCTATAAAAGCAGGTGTTGCCCCATCCCTATTCTGGGTTCTAAGAGTCTCAGGTGCCCTCTCGGCAATAATTTGTAGACACTCTTTGTAGCCCTTTTCAGCAGCAAAATAAGCAGGGGTGTCTCCGGACCTGTGACGCGTAGAAAAAGACTGAATTGAAATCTTTTTTAGCCTTTGTATATCCTTGTTTAAGATTAATTCTCTAACCTCATCATAGGATAATGTTTTGTTTTTTCCGAAAAGATCAAAAAGCCCCATTTCAACACTCCTTTTTTATATATATTGGAAACCTAAGCTGAATGTATATCATAAACAACGGTTTGTTACAATAGGTTTTAGCAGCGTAGGCTTAAATAATCCTCATGAAAATGATTAATGTGGGTCACCTATTTCCAAAACAGTTTTTTTTGAACAGCCTCCAGATATTCTTTATAATAAAAACCAGGGCTCCGTTCCTTTGTATGACACCTAAGACAGACATATTCGCTCATGCCTTTGACTATATCTCCCCCTCTTTGGTGCTTATCTCCTGGCCCATGGCACTCCTCACATTGTACACCCTTGAATTTTTCTAAACGACCCGGGTTTGAAAAACCACCTTCCCTGTCATATCCAGTAGTATGGCATCCTATACACTCCAGATCGAACTGCTGGTTTTTGTTGATCAAACTTTGGTATGCCCTGGCGTGTTTTGTCTTCTTCCATAATTCATATTCCTTTGGATGGCACGTCCGACAAACCTTATCACCTACAAAAACATTGGCTGTTGTCGCCTTTCCCTTTCCCGGGCTATAGGCTTGGAATTTGTTTCCATAGTAGTTGCTTTCTATTGCTGATTTGGACAGGTCTCTTTTATAGTTCCTGATTAAATCATTGATCTCTGCATCGTCTTTTATAGTATCTCCTAAGGGGAAAATCGCATTTTTATATGCGGCCTTTTTAATAAATTCTTCTGCCTTTACATTATCGTGAAGGGTCAAATCCAGTATCCCAAGATACCGTCCCTCTTTGTATGCCTGTAAAATAAGGGTGTTATTAATTATAATGGGGGGGTCAAGTTTTATTCTGTTGTGCCCACCGATAATTATATCTATTCCCGGGACTCTCCTGGCTAATTCTTTATCAGATAAAAGTCCAAGATGAGTCAGGGCTATAATTAAATGGGTTTTACCCTTTAACTCAGAAACCAGTGTTTTTGCCGTTTCAAAAGGGTCTTTAACGGCTAAATTGCTTGATCTGTCTTTGCTAAATCTACTCTGGATATCCGGGGTAATTAAACCAAGTATACCAACCTTTAAACCGTTAATGTCCTTGATAATATAAGGTTGAAACAGAGGCTTCCCAGTGTTCTTGCCTATCAAATTGGCCGAAAGGAATGGAAATTTAGCCGATTCTGCCTTCTTCATAAGGTATTTTACCCCAATGGCCAGATCATAATCCCCGATATTGAAGGCACTGCATCCGATCCTGTTGAAGGATTCGATGATCAGGTCTGCCTTTGATCTCAGCTGTTTTTTCAGGGGTTCGGACAGGTAGTAGTCCTTGAAGAGAAGATCACCAGAATCAAGAATGAGGAGGTTCTCCCTTTCCTGTTTCAATTTCTTAATATAGGTTGCCTTCCTGGCAAGACCGCCATGTCTATTATTGCCTCACCCACAGGGGTCAGTTTCACCGCGGACATCATTGGTATAAACAATGGTAATCTGATAAGACTTGGCGGCAAAGGCATTTGTTGAGAGCGCTAAAAGAGATAAGATAAGCGAGCTTATTATTAAAGCAGGTATAGTCACAGTGCAACGGCGGTCAGGTCTTGTTTTTTGATATGCCATTTCTTATTCCTACTTGTTGTAAATTTTGGACAACCTCCCTAAACTTCCCCCGATTTTTCAAGCTTAAGGCTATTTGTAAATATCTCCTCTTGGCCCAATCGCTTCAATGAGAATGGTTTTATCTTCTGCGTTGACCCTGTAAACAATTCTCAAATCACCCACTGCATACCTGTATTTACCCTCGTGTGTTCCCCTCAATCTTTTGATATGTGCTCCTTCAAACGGATTTTTGCTTATTGCTTCGATGGCGTTGTTTACTCTTTTTGCAGTTTTATCATCAAGGCTTTCATAATATTTTACAGCCTTTTTGTAAGGGAAGATTTTATACATCGCGTTTCACTTTATCCCATGGAATAAACTCGTCAAGCTTGCCTTTTTTAATAGCCTTATCCGCTTCTTCTAATTGTGCCATAAGTTCACTACTGGACAATATCTCAAGGGTTGCTTCCATTTCTTCTTTTTCTTTTAGATAATCTATAAAATCAATAGCAACTTTTATTTTTTCATCTGACAGTTTATCTATTGCTTTTTTAGCCTCCCTCTTTAATGCAACGCTTTGCATTTTTCCCTCCTTTTCATTGATATGTAACATCCCAGGGGCTTCAAGCCTGGCCTGCCTTGGCAGGGTAGAAAGGGGACGTTGCCCAAAGTTCTTGGTATGTAACCATTCTAATCAAACCCAGTTTTATGCCAAGAAAAATAAATCCATCCCCCTTTAGTCCTTATAACTTTTTGTCACACCTTGAATTTTGCCTTTTGACAGGTTAGTGTTAATCTTGCCAGCTTGTTAATTTATTGTTTTCAAAGTATAGATAAGGACCGAAATCACCGTATATCCATTGTTCATGAAGTCCCCATTTCCCCCCACTCTTATTTATTTCTTGAGGAAGCCCCCAACTTAATCTGACTTGTTCTTTATTCATCCCTATAAATACTTTCCCCTTTTTTATAGCCGTTAAAACACGTTTACCCCATTTTGACACAATTGGAGATGGATCCTTTATATAAAAAGTCTCTCTTATTTGAGAAATAACATATTTGGGTTGATCATCGTAGAAAAAATCTATCTCCACATCCCGATCCCCTCCTTCAGCATAACACTTAATAGATGGCAAGTATTTATCATCTTTAAATTTATAATCCTTAATTTTTATTTTCGTTAGTCCTGGCAACTCAGATTTCGGATATTTGAGCCACAAACTTTGCCCTTTATAGATGCCGATTTCTTTAAATATTTTGTCAATCTCTTGCCTCCTCTTTTCATCAATTATCTTTGGGTCTTCTGTTTTTATATAATCCTTTTCATCTAATTTATATGCTTCGATATAAGCAGTTTTTCCACTATCGAAAGCTATTTTATAATATGATACATATATTGAGGTAGAAGAATATTTGCTTGGCACCCAATCTTGCACAACAAAAGATTCTGTAGACGTTACGTAAAATTGCTTGGCTAATACATCTGGAAAATCATAAAAGCGAATTTCGTCGTTTTTTATCACCCAATAACGATTGCCGATTTTTTCTTTATTTTTTAATATCTCATCTTCTTCCTGTTTGTGAAATTCATCGTCTCTGTATTTATACTTATTAGAAGAATCTCCATAACCATTTGAGTATATGAGGCATAGAAGAACTATAAAAAGAGCAATGATTCGTCTTGAATTCATGTTGTCTCCTTTTTCAGATAAGCAAAAGGCAGCGCTGGCGGTTAGCCATCCGCTGAACTGCTATTTTGGACAGTTTCCTTGCATATCACTTTATTTGGCTTACCTGTCAATTCACTTGACGAATGGGCTTTTTTATCTCGGAGTTGTAATATGTTCATAAGAATTCCCTCGATTTTTTCCCAATGTCTGTGGACTATAAGGACTTCAAACCGTTCCATCTCTCTTTGTATCTTAATGGATTTGAAAAAGAAAAAGAGGCATCCTATTACATAAGAACCTCCTATATAAGGAAAAAAGGACAAAGCTGTTAAAGCAATAGCATATGTACCTTGTTCTAGGTGGAACGGAGTCACTATGAAGAACACTGAAAAGAAAAAGACACAACCGACAAGGAATGCCCAACCTGTCGAACAAAAAGAGTGGATGAAGTACCAACATCTTAAGACATAGTTATGTAAGTTATTGTCGATTGTTTTGGAATCATAGAAAGAATAGTTCCATGCAAGAAGTGCTTCTCGCGGTTTTGTCTTTTCGCCCCTCTTCATTATGTACACTATGATTGGGCGTTTTGAATTGTCGAGATAGGACCATTCGTGGAAGAACATGTGCAGTTGATGAACAAGGAATCCTGCTCCTGGCCCGAGTACAACAAGTGCGGCAAGCAGAGGCGTTTGCAACGCTTTTTGTTCATTAGGCAAAAAGGCTACTGCAAATATTAGTGGGGCGATCGCCACGTATCCCGGAACCAAATACCGAATCCACCGTTCGAATTCCACTTCTCACCTACTTTCTGGTAGAATCATTTAATATTTTACTGTCTGCGTCGTATGAAGCCTCGAGATCATCACTCACTGAAAACGCAAAGAGCGAATTGGTCGTAAGCAAACAAAGCGGCAACGAGTTGTCATTTTATAACCTCATTGGTGATAATGTCCTACCTTCCCTAATGTGGTCTCTTGTAATCGGGATTCCGGATAGAATTGAGAACTACGAGAATAAGGGTAACATAATATCTATTATTAATAAAATGGGTGCTGCTCTCATTATCGTTCATCCATTTTTTAACGTGAATAATTGCAATATTGTTTTGCTGCACACATACTACATTTTGGATCGGGTGAACAAATGCCACTCTTTGTGCCAAAAATTGGCGAATCACCCTTTTGGCCATACTTAACAAATATTATATCAATATATCTTGTGATGTTGCCTGTTTCTTCCGCAAATTTTTTAATTTGAATTAATGCGTTTTCCTGATCTCTTTCGGAATCAATCAAACCAAATCTATTAAGTATGCGGCATACCACTGAATCAGGCTTATTTACATTAAAACCCAAGTCTCCCAAAAAGTGATATGTAGTTTTATCTCCAAATCCGCTAAATTCACTTCGTATATCTTTGAATAAGGAGTTGAGGGCAGGATGTCTATAATCATATTCAAAAAGATCGAGCTCTTTCAAGTCTTTTACTCGAATTTTTTCCTTAATATATTCTCTGAATGAATTGTTATGCCTCCGGATAACATCAGAGAAGGTGGATGCATTTTCTATTATCCATTTTAAATATCTGTTTACCCCACTTATTTTGTTACCATAAAAATCGGTATCTTTAATGCTACCCCATCTGCCTAACTTGAATTCTTCCGTGATGAACTTATTTTTTTCTGGAGTTGACAAATTATTTAACCTGTTGAAATCAACTTCCCATCCAATCCATCCTTTTTCCGCCCCATCACATAACAACTTGTTTATTTCGTTAAATTTTCTCTCTATTAAATAGGCAGGGTCATTTTGCCCGAAAAAAACAACGTAAGATAATACCCAAAAAATATTTTTGTCAGTTCTGTTCCTAAAATCCCAATATTTTATTTCTTTGAATGGCGCAATTCGCTTTTTAAATTCTTCAGGAGGGATATTTAAATTTCTCATAAGGGAAGATTCAATTTTCTCGAACACTAATTTATAATTAAATATCATGTCGCATCTTCCTTCTCGGGGTTCATCGGGTTTGGCATTGGTAGTAAGATTGGCTGGAATAGTCCATACTTTAGTAAAACCAATCAGGGCAAAATCTGTGAAAGTTTGTGATGAAACTGCTGTGATTTTAAATCGTTAAGAGAAACCTCTATCTCTTCGCAAAATCATCATTGCAAAGCTTTTTTCTCTTGACAACGGGAGGCATTATAAGTTGTTCATGCGTATTCGTAAACAGGTGTCTCAATCACTCTGGCTGGCTTCTTGCCTCTTTTGATCAAATCTTGGATATGCTCTACGGTATCAGGAGAAAAGAACTGCTCTCCGGTTTCCCTGCATACACGGGCTGGCACATGCTCAATAATATAGAATTTCCCTCCGTGAGTCAAAGTGTAGGTGACTTCTGTTTCAATCATTGTTCCCTTCATAATTACTTACCTCGTTGGTCTTGCTTTCTGATCCTAAAGTCTGCCCATATATCCATATCTGGTTCATAGAGTGTTATAATCTTGATCAGTGTACGGCTGGGGTAGCTGCACTGTAAATGCAACGGCCGTCCAGCATTCGTAAACCCAAGAATCAGGCAACTTGGGCCATACTTGTCGTCAGGGTAGTCTTCTATGATCTCACCCCCACCCGATATTGCCTCCTCCACCTCCGCAATGCTAATGTCCCGAACGATGCTTTGGTCAACGGCATGCTTGGAAAACTCATATTTCCGCCGCAGTATTTTTCTCCGTATTTCCCCAAGCATATTCATAATTTTATTCTACTTCATTGTTATTTGTAGGTCAACCTGTTCTTGCTTAATATGAAGCTTTAGCGTGTCTACCTCACACTCTCAAGGAGAAACTAACTCCCAATACCTAATAGCAGTTTGCACTATCTTTCCCTAATAGTGTTTTGCATCATCACTATCACTACCTGAAATAGCTATCGGCTTTTTCAAAATAACAAGATTCCTCACTTCGTTCGGAATGACAAGCGAGGGGGTCGAAATGACATAGCGGAAGTTTTTTAAAGCTCTCATGGTTTGGTAAAATCTATCAGGGTAAAATCTGTAAAAATTTAGCGGCTGGCATGACCCGTACCCGGCCATCGAGAAAATCTTCCTTCCCTTCTAAGGTGAGTTGATATAGAAAAAGGATATTTAACCGTTCCCCAAAATACTTCAAGGCAGGATTAACATCCTTGCCGCCTGTTTTACATTCAACAGCCAACCAGGGTTTGTCATCTGCGGTTACCAGGAAATCCACTTCCCTTTTGCTTGTATCTCTCAGGTAGTGAAGGCCAATCCTGTACCCTTCCTGATCTTCCAGGGTATGCTTTAATTTCAATAGATGTCCTGCCACCAGGTTTTCAAATTGAAATCCTTTTTCAGAGACAGAGGACCAGTCCCACAAATAAACCTTAGAAGCTTTTTTAAGAGACCGTACTGTTTTTTTGGTATACGGGGTTACTTTAAAACAATGATAAAGACGCTCTAATATATCCAGCCAATGAGAAACAGCCCTGTGACTTACTTCCAAATCCTCACAGAGGGACTGAACGGACAGGGGGCTCCCGATCCGTTTTTCTAATAAATCGGCCAGTAACTCCATGGAAGAGAGGTCTCTGACATTTTCCAGTTCACGCACGTCCTCCCGAAAAAAACGGTCCAACCGTTCCCTTCTCCATCGCCTAAGACTCCGTACACTCTGTTTTAAAAAGGGTTCTGGGAAAGGTCCATACTGTAATAGATCAAAGATTAATTTAGAGTCACTATCCATTGAAAATTCAAGGGGCTTTCCTGGTTCCACTGGTCGGGTTGTCTTGAGCAATTCGCCTACCGAGAAACCATGGAGTCGATGGGCATGGTATCTGCCCTGTAAAGAATCTCCCCCCTGACGGTATATATCTAAACGAGCGCTGCCGGTGATTAGAAACCGTATACGACTACCGTGGGCATCGTATTCCCCTTTGATCCATCGCTTCCATCGAAGGTATTTATGCAGTTCATCCAGAACAATAGTCGCCCGGGCTGAAGGCCACTTGGCAGATAAAATTTCCTTCCGATCATCCCGGCGATCCAGATTGTAATATCGGTCTTCCTCTTTTTTTAAAAAGGTTTTAGCTACGGTCGTTTTCCCCACTTGCCGGGGACCGGAGATGAAGACCATCTTTTCTTCAAGGTCGTTCTGAACAGCATTTTCTAAATATCGTTTAACAAGCATGAGAATTTTTACCATAAAGCAAAAAAAAACACAACTAAATTTGCCTGTAAGCAAAAAAATTATGATTCTAACGTCCATTTCTCTACATACTTTTTTAAAATATCACCTTCACTCAAAAACCTTGAAACTCTGGAAAATCCTGAATACGATTGGTTGAAATAATTTCGTGGAGTATATTCGATCTCTGGTTTTATCAGATACAGATTTTCTTTAGCCCTGGTTGTCGCTACATAAAGAAGCCTTCTTTCTTCTTCGATACTTTCCTCATCATCCAAAGAATACGAAGATGGCAAGTAACCGTCAACGAGAAAGATTATGAAGACAGTATGCCATTCGAGTCCTTTGGCCGAATGGATTGTGGATAAGGTTAAATATTCTTTATCCGTAACGCCTGCATCGATTTGACTCATTTCTAACGGTTCAAGGGTTATGTCGACTAAAAATTGCTCTAACTTATTGTATCTTTCACAGATTTTTACCAATGAATACAGGTCATTGAGTCTTTTGTTGAAATCATCATATTTATTCTCTAAAAGAGGTTTGTAGTACTCAAGAAGTATCCTTATCTGTTCTGCAGGAACAGTCTCGTTGTCTGAAATCCACTCAATGGTTGAAGATAACCTGCTTAAATCTTTGTGATATTTTTTCTCTATGAATCTATTTTCTCTCAGGAAGTGTAACCCTCTCTTGTTGTCAACGATCTCAGAAGTAATATCATTTGCTGTCTTGGGTCCTATCCCTTCAATCAACAGTAATGCCCTGTGCCAGCAGATAGAATCCAGGGGATTAAAGGCAATCCTCAAATGAGCGATTACATCTTTAACGTGTGCTGTTTCAATGAATTTAAAACCACCGTATTTTACATAAGGGATATTATGAGTTGCCAATTCAATCTCCAAATCATTTGAATGCCATGCAGCTCGAAACAGAACAGAAATATTGTTTAGAGGTATACCCTCTTCTCTTAATTCCAAGACCCTTTGGACTATAAATTTTGACTGGTAATTTTCATTTTGTGTCTCAATGAAAACAGGTTTTCGTCGGCCTTCTTTCCTGGTGAATAAGGTTTTAGAATATTTTTCCTTTGCACGTTCAATAATTTCGTTAGTCAAGTCAAGGACTGATTGGGTGCTCCTATAGTTTTGCTCTATGGTTATAATCTTTGTATCTGGAAATATTTTGGGGAAGTCCATAATGTTTCTAAAATTAGCTCCCCGGAAGGAATAAATACTCTGAGAATCGTCTCCGACGGCCATAATATTTTGATGCTCTGAGGCAAGTAGCCGTACTATATTTGCCTGTAGTCTATTCGTGTCCTGGTATTCATCTATCATTATAAACCTGTAAAAATTGGATAACCTGACCCTGACCTCATCATTTTCCTGTAAGAGGGTTTTCAGATAAATAAGCAGGTCATCATAGTCCATGATAGATTTGGCTTTCTTGTATCTTTTATATTCTTCGTATATTTTTTGCAGATCATTTGAATTCTCTGCGAATTGAGGGTAATCTTCTGTCAGGACGTCTTCAATGGAACAGCCTTTGTTGATGGATTTGCCGATAACATTTGTAACAGCTTGTTTCCTGGGAAATCTTAATTCCTTCTTGTGAAATCCGAATTGTGCCCTTATCAGGTTAATAACATCTTCGGAGTCGCCGCGATCCAGGATAGTAAAATTATTGTTGAATCCAATAAGATTGGCATATCTTCTGAGGATGGTATTGGCAAAAGAATGGAAAGTCCCCCCTGATACCTTTCCGCATCTTTCGTCCAGAATTGCAGAGGCTCTTCTAAGCATCTCCTGGGAAGCTTTTCTGGTAAAGGTAAGGAGTAATATATGCTCCGGTTTTACACCCTCTTCCACCAATCTGGCTACTCTGTACACTAAGGTTCTGGTTTTTCCACTGCCTGCACCTGCGATAACCAGAATTGGCCCATCAACGACCTCTACAGCCTTAAGCTGCGCTTCGTTAAGCTCGTCTTCGTACTTAATCTTAAAGGGCTTCTTTGCCGTTGTTTCTGTAGTCTTTAGGCTGTATTTTTTCATGTGCTATTTCTTAGATACTTGTAACTGGCACAAAGAGACAAAGGCACATAGGCACAAAGTTGCAGGAATACGATCGGAATGCAGGACACAACCTGTCCAAATACCGCTTTGTAAACATCTTATGAACTTAAGCAACTCATTCTCTTCATATCTCTCGACTTTGTGCCTTTGGTGCTCTGTGCCTTTGTGCCTACCTGAGCAGTTACAACTAATACAATATATTCTCTATATCTATATGCCTCAATGTTAACTCTATTATGTCTCCCATTTCAAGTGAAAAAATATCTACCTTGTGGTCAAAAGGCAAGACCCCCAACAGTGGGATGCGGGATATCTCATTTATTATTTCCGGATTTGTTTTTTCGGCTATCCCTGCTTTTTGTTGATCCACCCCGTTTATAATAAAGCCCCTGACTTCTATCCCCCTGTGCTGTGCTTCTCTTACAGTGAGGAGGGTATGATTGATTGTGCCAAGCCCAGGTCTTGCAACTATGATAACAGGCAAGCCCAGCTCCTTTATCATATCCGAGACAAAGTAATCCTCTTTTATTGGAACTAAAATGCCACCTATCCCTTCCACTACAATAAAATCGTGCCTCTGGCTCAGTTTGAAATAGGCATCGCGAATCTTATCCAATTCAATCTCAAACCTATCAAACCGTGAAGCAACCAGAGGAGACAGGGGCAGTTCTACGGTTATAGGATTTACCAGGTCCGGTTCATCATCGCATTCGATGGATTTTAAAAGAAATTGGACATCGGTGGATATAAGCCTTTCTGTGGTTCTGATAGCCCCGGTAGCAACAGGCTTCATGACCCCTACGTTTATGCCTTTGGCCTTTATTGCACCTGCCAATCCAGCAGCCACTACTGTTTTACCAACTTCCGTATCTGTTCCGGTAATAAAAATACCTTCCCCCATTTAACAACCCTTTTTGAGAGGTTTGAAAAACTAAATAGTTCATCCTGAAAGATGAAAAATTTCCTTTGGAGCGAACATCGTCAAAACCGTAATTCGTAAGTCGTGAATCGTGAATGGGTTTTATTCTATTTACGACTCTCGACTTTCGATTCCCGATTTTCAGGTGTTTGAGCCCGAAGGGCGAGTTTATGAATTTTCTATGGAGCGAGCTTAGATGGGTCAAAAAATGTATGCTGAAGCGAAAAGGGGTACTTTTTCAAAGCTCTCAACCATTTTTCAAATAATATGTAACCTACGCCCCTCGCTCTCAAATACTGCCAATACCTTGTCTATCTGTTCATCTGTGTGGGAAGCCATTAAACTGGTTCTTATCCTGCTCTTTCCTTCGGGAACGGTGGGTGGCCGTATTCCAGGGGCATAGACTCCTTTTTGGAATATTGCCGTTGCGAATTTCATAGTCAAGGAGGCGTCCCCAATGAGTATTGGTATGATCTGAGTTTGACTCTCCATGGTATTGTAACCCAGGTTTGTTAATCCTTTCCTGAATCGGGCAATGTTCCTCCATAAACGGGTTCGAATCGAAGGTTCCTTTTCCAGTATGTCAATAGCTGCAATAGAAGAAGCACAAACACTTGGGGGTAGGGCTGTAGAGTAGATAAAAGGCCTGGCATTGTTCCTTAGATATTCGATTATAACCTTTGATCCTGCTATATATCCACCCATGCTCCCCAATGCCTTGCTAAAAGTCCCCATATGAATTAAATTTTCATCTGTTAAGCCAAAGTGTTCTGCTGTACCTTTTCCGTTTTCACCCAGCACCCCTGTAGCATGGGCATCATCGAGTATTACCAGGGCATCTTCTTCCCTGGCGACGTCTAATATCTCGGGTAAAGGGGTTATATCTCCATCCATGCTGAACACCCCATCGGTAACGATAAGCATTCTCTTATAGCTACCCTTTGAGGAAGATGCGTTGCCTTGTGAGAGAATCTCTTTGAGTTTTTCAATATTCTTATGAGGATAAACCCTTACTTCAGCCCCGCTTAACTTGCAACCATCTATTATGCTGGCATGATTCAGTTCGTCACTTAGAATAAGATCACCATTGCCTGCTAAGGAGGTTATTACTCCAATATTGGCCATATATCCAGTAGGAAATACGATAGCCGATTGACACCCTTTGAATTTTGCCGTCTTGTTCTCTAGCTCTTCATGAATTTCCATGTTCCCGGAAATCAGTCGGGATGCACATGCCCCTGTGCCATACTCCCTCAGGGCGGAAACTGCGGCCTCTTTCAATTTGGGATGGGTAGCGATGCCCAAATAGTTATTGGATGACAGGAGGATGACCTCTTTCCCGTCTATGGCTACTGTTGTGTCTATTGGCCCTACAATCTTCTTTAGATTTCTATAGAGGCCTAATCTTTTCAGTCTATCTATCTCTTGTTTCAAGAATTGATCTATAGTCAGGCTCATGGTAATTGGGTAACCGTTCACGGTTCTCAGTTTACAGTTTACAGTTTACGGGTATGACACTTCTAATAGAATCGAAAGTGACCTTAAGCAACTCATCCAACTCTTGCAGTGTAATACTCAAAGGGGGCATAAGGACTATTACATCACCAAGGGGTCTCAGTATTACGCCCCTTCTTCTCGCCTCCATGATAACCTTTATACCTGTCTTATTTTGTGGTGGAAAGGGCTCTTTTGAATCCCTGTTTGAAACCAGTTCTATCCCAACCATAAATCCCTTTTGCCTTACATCTCCCACATGCTTCAAATCCCAAAACCTCTTAAGACCCTTCTCCAGGAACTCGATCTTTTTCTGAAGCTCTATAATTGTTCTATCCTTCTCAAAGACGTCCAGGCTGGCCAATGCAGCAGCACATGCCACAGGATTTCCTGTGTAGGTATGACCATGGAAGAGGGTCTTGAACTCATCGTATTCTCCTAAAAATGCATTGTATATTTCATCGGTAGCAATAGTGGCTGCCAGGGGAAGGTAACCGCCAGTGATCCCTTTGCCCAATGTGAGAATGTCTGGTGCTACGTCCTCGTGCTCACATGCGAACATCTTGCCGGTTCTGCCAAACCCCACAGCAACTTCATCGGCAATCATCAGGATGTTGTATCTTGTACAGAGTTCTCTTATCCCTTTGAGATAACCCGGGGGAGAAACCAGCATCCCGGAAGCGCCCTGAACCATGGGTTCAACAATCATGGCAGATGTCTCATGGTGATGCTTTTTTATAACATCTTCTACCTGAGTGAGACACCCAAGGTCACAGGAGGGATAGGTCTTTCCAAGATTACAACGATAGCAATACGGAGATTCACCCTTTAGGGAATCAAAGAGCAGGGGTTGATAGGTTTTGTGGAACAAGTCGATTCCTCCCACACTTACGGCACCTATGGTATCGCCGTGGTAAGCATTCTTCAATGAGACAAACTTTTTTTTATCAGAGCAGCCGTTGGGCTTTTGCAGCCAATATTGAAATGCCATCTTTAAGGCTATCTCTACTGCAGTAGCACCACTGTCAGAGTAAAATACCTTATTGAGGCCCTTTGGGGTTATCTGTGCCAGCCTTTTTGCAAGCTCTATTGCAGGGGGATGGGATAAGCCGAGAAGGGTAGTATGGGAGACCTTTTTTGCCTGCTCTGTTATTGCCTGAGTTATCTCTTCCCGACAATGTCCGTGTACAGTAACCCATAGAGATGATATGCCGTCCAGGTATTTATTTCCGTATATGTCCCATAGAAAAGAACCCTCTCCTCTCTCAATAATGAGCGGTTTTTCTTTGACGTAATCCTTCATCTGGGTAAATGGATGCCATATATACCTTTTATCATCCAGCTCAAGTTCCAGGTGCTTACTCTCAGCGATCATTTATTGCCTCCTGTATATTCTTTGTAACTATCCAGGCACAAAGAGGCAAAGGCACAAAGGCACAAAGTTTTAGGAAAACGACCGGAATGTAGGACACAACCTGTCCAAGTACCGCTTTGTAAACATTTTATGGGAACTTAACCAACTCATTCTTTTCATATCTCTTGACTTTGTGCCTTTGGTGCTTTGGTGCTTTGTGCCTACCTGATTAGTCTGCCCTATATTTTGGCACCAGCATCAAATCCTCTATCAACTGTAAATCCTCCTTGGGATTACTGCCGGGGGTAGTCAGATAATTGCCTATCATGGTTGCGTTTGCACCTGCCAGATACATCAGGGGCTGAATACCTCTCAGATTCCTTTGCCTTCCACCACATACCCTTATATCCTTTGTGGGATGAATAAATCGGAATACTGCTATAATCTTTAATATCTCCATTGGAGGGATAGGAGGGGCATTTTCTAAAGGGGTTCCAGGTATGGGGTTTAAGAAATTGAGTGGTATGGAATCCACTCCCAGCTCTTTCAGGGTAAAGGCGAATTCCAGCCTTTGCTCCGGGGTCTCCCCAAGACCAAATATCCCACCACAGCAAACCCTGAATCCCTCTTCCTTTGCTATCTTGATTGTGTTTACTCTTTCCTGATAAGAATGGGTTGTGCATATCTTTGGGAAGAAGCTCTCTGATGTTTCAAGATTGTGGTGATAGCGCTCCAACCCTGCTTTCTTCAAGTCAAGGGCAGTTTCTCTTGTCAGTGTTCCCAATGATGCACATCTTCCTATGGCTACCCTGGAGGGCATATCTTCAATTGCGGTGCATATAGATTTCAATTCTAAAGGGTCTTTGATGTTTTCCCCGCTTACAACTATACCGAACCTGTTTGCCCCAATATTAGATGCTTCTTTTGCACTTTCTACAATTTTTTCCTCACTTACCAGAGGGTATCTTTCAATATCAGTTATGTAATGAGCCGATTGGGAACAGAAAGCACAGTCTTCGCTGCACCTGCCCGATTTTGCATTTATAATAGCGCAGAGATCAATAACATGGCCTTTGAATTCTTCTCGTATGATATTGGCGAAACTGATCAAAGAAACAATATCTCTCTGTTTTGTAATCTCCATAAGGTGAGATGCCTCTTCAACGGTAACCTTTCCACCTCCTAACACCCTATCCGTTAATCCATAAAGAAATTTTAGCACTTTGAAACCTCCTTAGAATGAGAGCTTTGCACAACCTGCCGAGAGCTTTGAAGAAGTCCCCTGAGAGCGAATTCATAGATTTTTTGGGGAACCCTTCTTAGCGAGCGGAATGTAGAAAATTCACATGTTTGAGCCCGAAGGGCGAGTTTGTGAATTTTTAATGGAGCGAGCTTAGATGGGTCAAAAAATGTATGCTGAAGCGAAAAGGGGTACTTTTTCAAAGCTCTCAGAATGGGTGTTAGTACCCCATATTTAACAGCCCGTTCACTCACAAACATAAGTGTCAGCGATCGGTGTCGGTTTCTAACACTGATTACCGTTGCAGACTATTGTCAACCATCACTTAGTTGTATGGTTTACAAATAGGCCAAAAAAAATTATTGGTCAATCCTTAAGGATACATCGCCACTGAAAATCCTCTTTCTTTTGCCTTTATAATCCAGGAGAATAAGACAACCATCTTCATCCACAGACTCAGCAACCCCCTCTTCTGTAATACCAAAAGAGGTTATCGTTACAGTTTTTCCGGCTATTAAAGAGTGGGGGTTCCATTCACTGCGAATTTGAGCGACCCTGCCTTTCTTAAATAAATTGTAGCCTTTCTCTATCTCTTCCAGTACAGATCGGAGCAGTTCTACCCTGGAGATTTCTTTCCCGGATGCCTTTGAAAGGCTTGTAGCGGTATCCTTAATCTCCGGATAAATTGAAGGATCAAAATTCACATTTAATCCCACTCCCACAATTACAAAGTTTACCCGATCCTGCTCAGCGCTAAACTCTGTCAGAATCCCACCTATTTTTTTACTGCCTATATATATATCATTGGGCCATTTTATTAGGGCGTTTAGGGTGGTAATGGTTTTAATTGCCTTGACTACAGCCAGAGAGGTAAGCATTGTTAGTGAGAATACCTGCGAAGGCTGAACCTCTGGACGAAAGATTATAGACATCAGAATATTTTTATAGGCAGGAGACAACCAATTTCTATCAAGCCTGCCCCTTCCCTCAGTCTGTTCCTCCGCGGTGACAACCGTTCCCTCTTTCGCTCCATCCATTGCCATGTTTTTGGCGATCAGGTTTGTTGATTCGGTCTTTGGATAATAGAATATCTCCTGTCCTACGAAGGACGTCTTAAGCCCATCTTTTATTTCCAGGGGGATCAGCTTATCAGGGGTAATAACCATGCGATAACCTAATCTAGGTTGAGCATCAATACAAAACCCCTCTTTTCTAAGCTTACATATCTGTTTCCAGACTGCTGCCCTTGAGATATTTAATCCCCGGGCAACCCTCTCACCGGATATGTATCCTTCGGCATCCTTGAGTAATTGTAGTATTTCTTTAGCGTTATTTGTAAAAGACACCATCTCAAGGGGTCCGATTCTTGGCAATATCCTTATAAGCCGGTACAATTCCGAAACCATCGGCGGCTATGACTGCTCTTTTGACTGCTTCGATTATTGCCTCTTCAGCAAGAAGACCGACGACATTAATATCTGCCTTTAATTTACGTGTTGAAAGGGCGATAACCAAATCTCCATCAGAGGACAGGTGTATTGGAGATATTGTTTTGGCAAACCCTGTTTGTGCCATCTGGGCAACCTTTATTGCCTGCATTTTAGTTAAAACCGCGTTGGTAGCCACAACCCCAAGGGTTGTATTTTGAAAGAATTCCTCTTTGCCTGTTATTCCTTTCTTCATCTGTTCAAAAGAGTTTATAAGCGTATGCCCATCCTCGGAATCCCTGGCACCAGCGATTATTTCTCTGTTCTCATTATTTACTACATCACCGAACGCGTTTACTGCAACAGCAGCTCCTACAATCAGGCCATTTGAGAGTTTTTTGGAGGCTGTGCCAAACCCTCCCTTCATTGCCCTTTCGATACCAAAGAGCTTGCCAACAGCAGCCCCTGTACCTACCCCAATACTCCCCTCCTCGACTTTTCCAGATATCGCAGCCTTGCAGGCATTGTAACCCATCTCCTTATTGGGGCGTATTTTGTGGCTTCCGAAGGAAAGGTCATAGATTATTGCGGTTGGTACGATAGGGACTTTTGTAGCAGATGTAGGAAAGCCCTTTCCCTTCTCTTCCAAATATTCCATCACCCCTCCGGCAGCATCGAGACCAAAGGCGCTCCCGCCGGATAAGAGAACAGCGTAGACCTCTTCAAGGAGATGCTGTGATTGAAGGGAATCCGTCTGTCGCGTTCCTGCCGCTGATCCTCTGATGTCTATTCCACCGGTTGCCCCATCTTCGCAAAGGATCACGGTACAGCCGGTAAGCCCCTCAAAGTCACTGGCATGTCCTACTCTGATCCCTTCTACAACCGTTATCGCATTAAACATATAAGCATCCTTTTTTGGGATTACAGTTCAGAGTTCAACAGTGAACGGTGAACCGTTTGAAAATGTCGGGCCAGACCCCAAATCCCTCAAGCGGTCGGTTTTAGCCCCGATCCTATCGGGGTAGTTGACTTAGCTAATTTACTTGAGATGTGTGAGTTAGTCAAGGATAAAAACTGCCAAATTCCTTGACTTCCAGGTTGCGTATATTATATCATGACGCCTTAATTTGTCCGGTTTTTACCTGTCTGATTCTAAAGTTGGTAGTGTCAAATAAAGTATGAAAGAATAAGGTCAAAGGCATTGATTTTAGAGGGATATTTTTCATATAAAGGGGGAGGAAATCCTAAATCCTAAATCCTAAACTCTAAATAAACTCAAAATGGATAAAACTCAAAACCCAAAACCATATGATTTAGGAGAAAGAACTAAGAGATTCGCCATGAGAGTGCGTGAGTAAATAATGCTTTGAGTTTTGTATTTTTAGCTTTGTATTTATTTAGGATTTAGAGTTTAGGATTTAGAGTTTTTAAATGCATAAAGGGTAAATAGTTTTGACAGTACCCTAAAGTTCAGGAGGAGGATGCCTATGAGGATAATTGGTCTGGATGTGGGGAGCAAGACCATTGGTGTGGCAGTGAGCGATGAAATGGGATGGACTGCTCAAGGGATTACGACTATAATCCGTAAGAGTCTGGATAGCGACCTTGAAGAACTCAGGAAACTGATGGACCAATATAATCCTTTAGAGATCGCAGTTGGGCTGCCTAAGAACATGGATGGTACCATAGGTAAACAGGCAGAAGGGGTGCTGGCACTGGTAGAAACCATGAAAAAGAGTCTAAATATCCCTGTAGTCACATGGGATGAGCGACTCTCTACAGTGGCTGCCAACAGGTCTTTGTTAGAGGCTGATCTCAGTCGTAAGAAGAGGAAGAAGGTTATCAATAAAATGGCAGCGGTATTCATTTTGCAGGGATACCTGGACAGCAGGGCAGGGTGAGCTGAAATGAAGAGAGCTATTTCTTATATCCTGATGTTGTTGATTGTCCTGGGATTATTAACAGCCCTGAGTATCTTCCTGTATCTTACCACTCCCACCAGCTCTGCAAAAATCTACAAAATAGTCTATATTCATCCTGGAGCCACTTTCGCTGAAGCGGCAAAGCTTCTGAAACAGGAAGGGATTATTAAAGATATAAGGGGGTTTTCCTTATTAGTTAGATGCCGTCAGGCAACCAAGAAGATTAAACCAGGAGAGTATTCCCTGAATACAGCCATGGTGCCTTTAGAGATACTGGATATACTGGTTAAAGGAAAGGTAGTTGAGCACTTTGTTACAATACCGGAAGGGTATAATATATATCAGGTAGCTGATTTGCTGGACGGCCTCGAACTTGCCGATACTGAAAGTTTTCTTGAAAAGTGTTCTGACCCCTCTTTTATATCCTCTTTGGGAATCGAGGGGGATAGCCTGGAGGGTTATTTATTCCCGGATACCTACAGTATGCCCCGACATATAGGTGAAAGCAACATATTGAAAATGATGGTGACTCGGTTTAAAAGGATTTATACCAGTAAATACGCTGGAAGGGCAGAAGATTTGGGTTTTACAATTAAAGAAGTTGTCACTCTGGCATCTATTATTGAGAAGGAGACTGGAAAATCGTGGGAGCGTCCTTTAATATCGGCTGTGTTTCAAAACAGATTCAAAAAGGGTATGAAACTTCAAAGTGATCCGACTGCTATCTATGGTATTGCCAACTTCAGTGGTAGAGTAACTGTCGGTCATCTTAAAAGAAAGACTCCTTACAACACCTATCTCCATTCCAACCTACCCCCTGGTCCGATTGCCAATCCTGGGGAGGACTCTATCAAAGCTGTCCTTTATCCGGCTAAAGTAAATTACCTCTATTTTGTTTCAAAGAATGATGGTACTCACTGCTTTTCTACTAACCTAAGAGAACACAATCTGGCAGTTTGGAAGTATCAAAGCGGGAAAGATAATATGGAGGGGAGTGAGTAATTATGGAGATGTATTGGGAACCAGAGGTTGAAATGATGCCGGCAGATAGCTTGAAGATGATTCAGGAAGAAAGATTTTTAACATTGGTGGAGTATCTTTATAGAAAAACTGCCTTTTATAAGAGGAAATTTGACGAGATAGGTATTCAGCCGACCGATGTCAAATCATTAGAAGACCTGCCAAAATTACCCTTGACAAGCTATTTGGAAGAATTTGCAATAACTCCGATAGAGGAAAAGCTGGCTGTCGATTGGGAGTCCGTAACTGAAATCATGACGACTTCGGGGACCATTTCTGGGATAACCTTGCCGGTAATGATGACGGAAAAGGACGTAGAAGAGGGATTCAATCTTTTTGCCAGGGTTGGCAGAATGACGGGGATACGGCCCGACGACATAATACAGCTCCTATTGCCATGGGATGTGAGTGTTCCGATTATGAAAAAGCTGGCATCAAAGGTACTTTCAGGCATGGCTGGCAGGATGATTCTCGATCAACAGATAAGACTGGCTAAAACGGTTAAATCCACTGTCATATTTGGCATACCCAGCTACATATTGTCGTTTATCTATAGGGCACTGGAGATGGGCGTTGATATTAAAAGAGAGACCTCACTGCGACTGGCTCTTCTGGGAGGTGAACCAATGTCAGCGTCTGTGAAAGAGCATCTCTACAAGGAAACTGGAATTGAATTTTATGACATGTATGGCTTTGCAGAGGTTATGGGAATTGGAGGCGAGTGTAGCCGTAAGGACGGCTTGCATATATGGTCAGATCATTATCTTTCCGAGGTTGTTGATTTTGAGACATTAACTCCCCTTGGGACAGGGAAGCTGGGAGAGCTGGTAATAACGACCTTAACGAAAGAGGCTATGCCCCTTTTGAGGTATAGAACGGGTGACGTTACTATGCTCCTGGATCGTGGAGTCTGTCAATGCGGGAGGACACACCCCAGGATAGCTCCCATCAGGGGACGGGTGTACCATATGGTTAAGGTGCAAGGAAAGATAGTTTTTCCAGGTGATGTAGAGGACTTTGTAATCAGGAATTCTTTTTTGAGTAGTGATTATCAAATTATTGTGGATCTGCCAGGCGAGTTAGATATACTAAAGTTAAAGGTTGAATACAAACTGGGGATTTCGGATCTGAAGGGATTTAAAAAAGAGCTGGAGAAAGCGTTTGAAAAGGAGAATTCTATTAGATGTGAGATCGAGCTTGTGCCCAAAGGGACTCTGTCAAAAACACAATTCAAGGCCAAGCGGATAGTCAAAACCTACGGTTAATTTCCGTCTATGGATTGCCTGACTCACGCTGAATTCAGGTGAAACTTTCTTATCAACTATTTCACAAGGAGATTAGAACTATGAACGAAATGGATCTAACTAGGCTGTCTAAGGAGGAACTGATAAACCTGATAAAGGTATATGCAAGATTATTTCTTGCCCTTGACGGGTTCTGGTTTCTGGAAGCGGAAAAGAAGTTTGGTTATGAGTCGGCCCTCGATATTGATACGAAGGCATGGGAGGGGTACTTTCCTTATGAAGCAAGATTATTGAGAAAGACCCTGGGAATAAGGGAGGAAGGTATTCCAGGCATCATTGAAACCTTAAAACAGTCTGCCTTTGTCCCCTGTATGGAACATAAGATAGAGGAAGTATCGGAGAAAAGAGGGGTCTTTGCCCTTTACAAGTGTCCTTCCCTTGAGGCCATGGAAAAGTCAGGGAGAAAAGAGTTCACCTGTGAGCCGGTAGGAACCATCGTTTTTCAAAAATACGCTGAGAGTATTGACCCAAAGGTAAAGGTAAAATTCCTGGACGGTCCTCCCAGAAAGTCTCCTGAGGATGTCAGTTGTAAGTGGGAGTTTACTCTGGAGGAAGAGAACTAGGTGGTATAAAAGTACGATTCTTAATGTATATCCCGATTGTATCGGGACAGGGAAGGGAGGGGATCAATTCCTACTTCGGTCTCTACAATGATAACCGGCCTCACCAGGCACTGAAAGATCAGACGCCGGCAGAACTATATTTTCAAGGAGCGAGGTGACGATTCAGTTCATGACTTTCGACGGGGTATGAGCACAGGTGGAAAAAAACAAAAAACCACCCCAGGGTGTAACTTAATTTTTCGAAAATATTGTCTTGACAAATGGGTCCACCTTAAACTATGATGGACTTTTTACGAAACCATCAACTATAATAATTCGAGGATTGAATACAAAAGTTGCAGGAGGATAAGAATAATGAAGAAAAGTATTACCTTGTTGTTGACTATCACTTTGGTTTCAGCTCTGTTCTTATTTGGGGTTACCGTTCCCTACGCTGATGAGACTACCGGACTGACCGGTGAAACCATAAAGGTTGGGGTTACATCTGATGTAACAGGCCCTACATCACAAATTCAAACACCGTTACATACTGGCATAAAGACCTACCTGCAGCACATCAACGACCAGGGAGGGATTTACGGTAGAAAATTCAAGGTGATCATTGAGGATGGTGGTTACTCCGTTGCCAGAGATGTGGCAAACTTCAAGAAACTCGTATACAAGGATCAGATATTTATGCTGTTCGAGATAGGATCAACGGGTTCCGGGGTGGCACTGGTCTCTCAAATCACAAAAGAAAAGCTGCCAACCCTGATGACATCCACTACAGACTTTTTTATCCGTCCAACCCGCCCATACCACTTTACTGAAGGGGCAACCTATGAGGATGAGATCAAGGTACTATTCAACTACATCGTCAACGTTCTGAAGGTGAAAGAACCGAGGATCGCCCTGGTTAGGGCTGATACCGAGCATGGTAAGGTGGGTTCCAGGACATTCAGGAAACAACTCGAGGCTTATGGGTTAAAACCGGCAGGTGAAGAGGTCATTGCGCCAGGTGCAATAGAGGCCAGCTCCCAGGTTCTCACTCTGATGAGGGCAAAGGCTACACATGTGATCTTGCATACGACAGAGGGAAATGCCGCTACCTTTTTTAGGGAAGCAAAAAGATTCAAGTACTCTCCTATGTCTCTTGGGACAAAGTATGCCTGCGCTGAAGATGTTATGAGGATAGTTGGGGATGCAGCAGAGAACTTTGTAGCTACCAATTCATTTTCTTCATGGTATGATGATTCTCCAGGGATGTTGAAGATGAGGGAGATCAGCCTGAAATACCATGGCAAGAAAGGCAAATATATGCTTTACAGGCACTATACTCAAGGGTGGTGTCAGGCAATACTGGTGGTTGAAGGGTTTAAAAACGCCGGGAAAGACCTGACCAGATCGGGCCTTGTAAAGGGAATGGAGTCCATCAAGAATCTGGATATGGGCGGTCTTATGGCTAACGCGACTTTCAGCCCCACTAAACATCAGGGTACAGAATACTGCAGGATTTATAAGGCTGATGTGAAGAATATAAGGTTTATTCCCTTTACTGATTATATAAAGGCTGCGAAGTAGAAGGTCATTTTATCTATTTTCCCAGGGGGGTGTGAATTCTCACGCCCCCCTGGAATCTCAGGCTTTTTTAAGTACTAACAAAAAATTCTCTTGCCTGAGATGCGACTGTCTCAGGCAAGTCGAACCACTCCTCTTTCCGAAAGAGCAGTTTCTGTCTCCATGTAATATCACTTGTATAGTATGGCGGCAGGTAACCTCTTGTAACGATCTTCAGGCCCGGCCAGAAATATTCCTGTTTCTCTCCCAGAGACCCTGAGTAGGTAATAAGGTTGAAGGAGGTAACGCCCTGGCTGCGATAGTATTTTAAGACCCTTGACAGCCCTTCGGACAGGTTTCTTATATCTTCTTCCTCAAACTCGATGAAGTTTGATTTCCCTTCAACAAGACCCTGTACCTCTTTGACACCACTGGGGGCATAGGGCACCAACCAGTGGGTGTTCCCCACCGTGCCCAAATATCGCTCGCCTTCTTTCTTTTCTGTCTCAAGGAGATGAGACCAGTAACTATTGGAATTATCATGGAAATATTGTTCACTTTTAGAAGCCAAACCCTTTATATGATCAAAGGGAAATGCCGTCATAAATAGGTGAAAATGGGAGTGAACGGTGGACGATCCTGCGGGAAAGAGGTAATTGCAGCCAAAAGCAGCATATTTAGCCTCCTTATCTTCCTTGTATACCCTTTTTATGAATTCTAATGCACATGTAAAAGTATCAATCAGGACTTCTGGTGTATATTCGTCCAGACTGAAGAAGTGGTTGTTCGGATAAGTCAGTACTGCAGAATACCGTGCCAGTCCGAAGATATTGGGAAAGAGGATGGCCTGGCCCACAGTAAGTCTTCCTTCAGGCAGAATATTCTCCAGATACCTGGGAGTCATACTTCTCACCGCGTCTCCGCACATGAAACAGCCTTCACGAGACTTCTCCACTGTCTGCAGAAGTTCCTCTTCATCTATCTTGATGGACCACTTCAATCCTGATTCCAGAGCCGTAATATTGAAGTAGGTGCTCTCCTTGGTCAGAGGGTCGAGTCTGTATTCGATAATGTTGGTGTCGAGTTCAAAGTTCTTCATGGGATTGTAAAACTTACACTCTTCTTGGAACTTTTCAAAGGTTATGGCCATATTCAATACCTCCTCCACTGTATAGTTTTGGGTTCTTTATCCTGTAGTACTGACTTTCCAAGTAATACTCTATTTAATATTGAGGGACTCGTAAAAAGTCCATCAATTATAGGTTGGCTTAATTTCCTAGAGCCCCTAAATACTCTTTATACTCTACGAGTTTTGATAACACAAAAGCTGCCTGATGGGTTGTTTCATAGACGGGAACGCCGTTTTCTTCCAGGAAGCGGATGTGTTCTGTTCCATTCCGCCCATACAGTCCAATCAAGATTGCAACAAGAGGTTTATTGTATTTTTCTTTAAGTTCGATGATGCCCTTTGCCATTTTCATTTCCTGGGGCGCCATGGAACCCAATGCCGTTTTGGAAAAGTACTTTGAAATGTGGGTGTCCATTCGGGGAGCAACCCTCTCGAATAAAGAGCCGAGGGCAGGAACCATCCAGATTACGGCATCGATGTTTCTATCACGAAGGAGAATCTCGATTGGTTTGGTTAACATATCAAAATCTCCACCAAGCCCGGCTCCAGTGACGTCTACAGGATTTCCATGACTCCAAAAGGGGGGTAATACTTTGTCGAGTTCTTCCATGCTTTTCCTTGATAATTCCGGCAGTACCAACCCTGTTTTTGCACAAGCATCTGAAACCAGAACCGCTATTCCTCCCCAGGCCCCTGTCACCCCAATATTCCTTCCCCTGGGGAGAGGGAGCAAAGAGAATGCCTTTACTAAATCGACCATCTCCCTTTCGTTTTCGGCATGAATGATCCCTGTTTGCTTCACCATGGCATCATAAACAGCTTTAGAACCAGCAATCGAACCAGTATGAGAGACGGCTGCTTGAGCCCCTGCTGCTGTGACCCCTCCCTTCAAAACGATCAACGGTTTTTTCTTGGCAGTCTCTTTGGCCACTTCGATAAATCTCTTTCCGTCCTTTATCCCTTCCACAAAAGCGGAAATGACGTTCGTCTGGGGATCAGAGGCGAGGTACTCTATGAAGTCCTCTGTGCTTAAATCCACCTCGTTGCCGCTGCTTATGAACTTACTGAAGCCGATACCCTGTTCTGAACCATAAATCGAACACAGCGAACCGATAGTCCCGCTCTGGGAGACAACGGATGCACTACCAGCCATGGGTATTAGCATATTCATCAGCGCATAAAAGCTTGCCCCGGAACTCACCAAACCCATACAATTTGGGCCTATAAGCCTCATTCCACCAATCCTGGCTGCTTTCAAAACCTCTTTCTCCTGGCCTTTACCTTCCTTGCCAACCTCACCGAAACCGGATGAGATTACAATACCAAAGCCTATCCCAGCTTCTCCGCATTCTGTAATAACCTGGGGGACCAGCTCGGCCTGAACACAGATTATTGCGACATCTGGTGTGGTGGGGGTTGTGTTTAAGCTTGAATAAGCCCTCAACCCGAGTATCTCGGTCTCTTTTGGATTAATGGGGTAGATTTCTCCCTTGTACCCACCAGCAAGTATGCTAAAAAGGATTGCTGTCCCGGTCTTGGCAAATGATTTTGAAGCGCCAATTACAGCAACGCTCTTAGGATTGAACAATCTATCTAATCCTGCAGACGGTTCTGACATGATTACCCCCTATATTTGAAAGCTCTATAGTCTTCTCGTCCCCTTCGCTTTGATTGATACTAAGTCAACTACTATCGGCTAAAGCCGATAACTTGAGGCACAAAGGCACAGAGTAACAAAGGCACAGAGTAACAAAGGCACAAAGTCATGTTATCCTCTGCTTTGTGCCTATGTGCCTTTGCAACTTTGTGCCTGCATCATCCGCATAATATCCAACTAAAGTCTTCGCCTGAAGGCGAGGGTTTTTCTCTCATTCCCCGAATGAGATAATAATGTATATCAATCAGTCTTTATGAAGTCAAGATATATGTCATAGAAGATATATCTCTAAGCTGTTATCCTCAGGACAACGGCGACTGTTATGGTCTCTGTGCTTATCTTACTAAGATTTGTCATTGACTCTTAAACCTCTTTATTGTAGAGTTCCAGACCTTAGGGGAATCAGTATCTCATTTATTGTAACTATTCAGGCACAAAGAGATAAAGGCACATAGGCACAAAGTTGTAGGAATACGATCGGAATGCAGGACACAACCTGTCCAAATGCCGCTTTGTAAACATCTTATAGGAACTTAAGTAGGGGCACGGGGCCCCGTGCCCCTACTTAAGATCTCTCGACTTTGTGCCTTTGGTGCTCTGTGCCTTTGTACCTACCTGAGTAGTTACTATTATCCATTGAAAGGAGAGGTGAATCTATGAAAGTGATTGATGTTCAGACACAGATGACCACTGAGAAAGGCGCAATGTTTTCAAAGGATTTAAAGGATTTTTTTGAAGTTACCTTCAAGACAATTATCCCGTATTATCAAACAGAAGATGAGATGATTAATGTTTTTCGCGAGGCCGGCGTAAAAGTGGTATTCTGCGTGCCGGAACCACAGAATTTCGACCAAATGGCTGAAACCGGCGACTACATGGCTAAACTGAAGAGCGATTACCCTGATGTCGTCTATGGGAGCTGGGCGCCGTATAACTTTGCAAAGTTTACCGACATTGACAAATATGTGATTGAGTTGGAAAAGTATATAGACAAGGCAAAGTCATTCGGGGTTTTCTACTATGGGGCTGCAACAGGCGTTCCTGCGAACGACAAAAGATTTCTCCCCATTTACCAACTATGTAATGACAAAAAGGTGCCTATCAAGATCAGTGTCGGGCATACGGCCATGGGTGCGGGTACTCCCGGTGGATCGGGCATACGGCTGGGTACAGAAAGGCCTATTCCAAACGTTGATGACGTAGCTGCTCAATTTCCGGAACTTAATATAATTGCGGCTCACTGTCCATGGCCTTTCCATAGCGAGATGATATCTGTCCTGGTTCATAAAGCAAATGTATATAACGAAGTTCATGGTTGGATGCCAAAGTACTTCCCTGAAGAACTAAAAAAGGAGATAAACAGCCGTTGCAAGACAAAGATCATGTTTGGCTCGGATTATCCCTTCTTCAGTTTTGATCGAATACTAAAGGGATGGGAAGATGAAGGGTATAAACCAGAGGTATTAGAGAATGTATTCTACAAAAATGCTGAGAGAGTATTCGGTATTGAATATTGATGGACTCGTAAAAAGCTCCACTATGCTGACGCGTCGGCATTATAATGGAAAGTAACTTGGGCTTTCAGTAAATTCGATCTTTTTTGGTAAATGTCAAGTAATATAAGCTACTTACAACGCATTTGCAAATTTAAGTTACTTGGAAGTCAAAATTAGGATGGCAGGGTAAAGGTAAGGTTACTGGATGGCACTCCCAGAAAGTCTCATGAGGATGTCAGTTGTAAGTGGGAGTTTGCCTTGGAAGAGGATATGTAAATATATCAGGGGATAAAGGACTTAATATCCGGAATTTTATAGCCTCCCTCTTTTTTTACCCTTTCTGTCTGTTATCTGTGAGACCCTCCCTCTGATAAGGCTCATCCTTGGCAGTGTGCGGCCACAGGAACAGGGTTCATAGGGCAGTATCCTTGCTACATCACCTGTTCTGTATCTGATTAACGGCATCGTCTCATATAACAGGGGGGTTACGATCAATTCTCCCTCTTCACCATCGGGAAGGGGCTCTCCGTTTTCAGGGTCAACAACCTCAAGGATTGACCGATGGGAAAAGATATGCAATCCTTTCCTTGCCTCGCACTCTGCAGCGAGGGGTCCTGATTCCATCATATGCCACATGGTCATTACAGGTGCACCAAAGAGTTCCTCCAGTTCAATTTTCTCGAAATCCGAAAGAGGTTCTCCCACACCTATAATCATTCTTAAAGGAAGGTCATT
>Ga0210016_1000371_pt1 | contig 39368 bp, 38 predicted proteins | sample CryGeyCG2014_300_FD_185454 | JGI IMG/M metagenome (GOLD analysis project Ga0210016, IMG submission 185454) | Groundwater microbial communities from aquifer - Crystal Geyser CG02_land_8/20/14_3.00 (SPAdes) (version 2) | ecosystem: Environmental > Aquatic > Deep subsurface > Groundwater | place...
ATAAGCGCAAGAGCAACTAATATATATGTATAGTCCATTGTCCCTCATTTCACTAAAATAATTGATGTAATTCATCGCACATTAATCCTAAACCTTTTCTCCAGCGGCGTCAAATCCGTGAAATATATAGAGAGTGTTTAGCAACACCCGGTTGTCATTCTGAGCCCTTCGCTTTCTGTCATTCTGAACGAACTGAAGAATCTGATAACGCTCAGGGCAAGCTCCGGCGAGGAATTTCCAAGACCCTTCGCTTCGCTCAGGGTGACATAAGGATAGCTGTGTAGTTACGAAATTAAAAAGATCGAGAAATAAAAACCTTAACAACTGGATAGTGGAAGGAAAGAAACCAAACACACATCATAAGTTATTAACACCTATGAATCGACCTAGGCATCGCGAGGCTTCTGCCTCTCGACTCCTTAGAAAGGAGGTGATTCAGCCACACGTTCCCGTACGGCTGCCTTGTTACGACTTCGTCACAGTCGCCAGCCTCACCTTGGGCAACTGCTTCCTGCCAAGGCAGGTTAGCCCGTTGACTTCAGGTGCTGCCAGTTCCCATGGCGTGACGGGCGGTGTGTACAAGGCCCGAGAACGTATTCACCGCAGTATAGCTGACCTGCGGTTACTAGCAACTCCAACTTCATGCAGGCGATTTCAGCCTGCAATCCGAACTGAGGACGCTTTTTTTAGATTAGCTCCGGATCACTCCTTGGCAACCATCTGTAGCGTCCATTGTAGCGTGTGTGTAGCCCAGGACATAAAGGCCGTGCTGACTTGACGTCATCCTCTCCTTCCTCCTTGCTGTACAAGGCAGTCTCCTGTGAGAATTTAACACAGGACAAGGGTTGCGCTCGTTGCGGGACTTAACCCAACACCTCACGGCACGAGCTGACGACAGCCATGTAGCACCTGTGCTAATTCCTGACTGGATACAGGTCGTCCTCCTTTCGGATTCCTACTATTAGCATGTCAAGTCCTGGTAAGGTTCTTCGTGTAGCATCGAATTAAACCACACGCTCCGCTGCTTGTGCGGGCCCCCGTCAATTCCTTTGAGTTTTAGCCTTGCGGCCGTACTCCCCAGGCGGGACACTTAAAGCGTTAGCTTCGACACGAGAGGGGTCGATACCTTCCATATCTAGTGTCCACCGTTTAGGGCGTGGACTACGCGGGTATCTAATCCGCATCGCTCCCCACGCTTTCGGGTCTCAGCGTCAGGAACAGCCTAGGAAATCGCCTTCGCCACTGGTGTTCTTCTCGATATCTACGCATTTCACCGCTACACCGAGAATTCCATTTCCTTCTGCCGCCCTCAAGTTCTCTAGTATCAGATGACCCTTTCTGATTAAGTCAGAAAATTTCACACCTGACTTAAAGAACCGCCTACACCCGCTTTACGCCCAGTAAATCCGAATAACGTTCGCCTCCTACGTATTACCGCGGCTGCTGGCACGTAGTTGGCCGAGACTTATTCCTCGGGTACCGTCAGAATTCTTCCCCGATAAAAGAGGTTTACAACCCGAAGGCCTTCCTCCCTCACGCGGTGTCGCTGGGTCAGGCTTTCGCCCATTGCCCAAGATTCCCTGCTGCTGCCTCCCGTAGGAGTTGGGGCCGTGTCTAAGTCCCCATCTGGCTGATCATCCTCTCAGACCAGCTACCGATCATTGCCTTGGTAGGCCGTTACCCCACCAACTAGCTAATCGGACGCAAGCCCCTCTCAAAGCGCTTTGCAGCTTTAGTAATCAAGCATATGCTTAATTACCGCATGCGGTATTAGCCTATCTTTCGACAGGTTATCCCCCACTTCGAGGTAGGTTACTTACGTGTTACTCAGCCGTTCGCCACTAAGTTGCAATCCGAAAACCACAACTTCGTTCGACTTGCATGCATAAGGCACACCGCAAACGTTCATTCTGAGCCAGGATCAAGCTCTCCATTAAAACTTTCCTTCCACTATTCAGTTGTTAAGGTTCTCTCTAGGACAAACATATTCTAAACCCTACACTAATTTTTGTCAAGCTCGTTTAGGAGGAAAAATTTTTTGAAACTTTAATTTATAGTTAACCGCAAAACTATTTATAATTTAGTTACTACCTATGGAAAATTCGCTTTGCCTTTCCTATTGACTACTAACGAAAATAAGTAATATTATATCGATGATGTGAAAGTATACAAGACGTCTTTGCTAGCACAATGCGATAGTGAAGTAGCTCGAATCATTCAGCTTGAAACGGAAAGACAGACAAACACTATAAATCTTGTTGCTTCAGAAAACCATGCCCATCCTTCTGTGCTCGAGGCGCAAAGTTGCCTCTTGACTGATAAATATGCTGAAGGATATCCCAAACATCGTTATTATGGTGGTTGTATTTATGCAGATGCAATTGAAACTTTAGCCATAGAGAGGGCTAAAAAACTGTTCCAGGCTGAGCATGCTAATGTCCAGCCCCATAGTGGGAGTCAAGCTAATATGGCCGCTTATTCAGCTCTATTGGAACACGGTGACACTGTTATGGGCTTGGATCTCAGTCATGGGGGACATCTCACCCACGGCTCAAAGGTCAATTTTTCCGGGAGGTGGTATAACTTTATTTTCTATGGGGTAAATGCGAAAACTGAAATGCTTGACTATGATGAGATAGAAAAATTGGCTCTAGCATGCAAACCCAAACTTATCGTGGCCGGAGCAAGTGCTTATCCCCGCACCATTGATTTTGAACGCTTTAGCTATATAGCTCATAGAGTAGGTGCTAAGTTGCTGGCTGACATGGCTCATATCGCAGGCATGGTGGCTGCTGGGCTGCATCCTTCTCCCGTTCCTTACGCCGAAGTAGTTACTTCCACTACACAAAAAACATTACGAGGCCCCCGCGGTGGCTTTATCTTATGTAATGAAGACTTAGCTTCGGCTATTGACGCGGCAGTTTTCCCCGGAATACAAGGTGGTCCCGCGATGCATATTATCGCCGCCAAAGCTGTATGCTTTTATCAGGCTATGCAGCCAGAGTTTATCGATTATCAGCTCTCTATATTAAGGAATGCCAAGGTTCTGGCCGCTGAGTTGCAAAATTATGGAATGCGAATTATCTCCGGAGGTACCGATAATCATATAGTTCTTGTTGACCTTTCTCCCCGGGGGATAAGTGGCAAAGAAGCTGAGGAAGCCTTGGAAGCAGCAGGCATCTTGGTCAATAGAAATACCATTCCCTTCGACCCTAAGCCACCACATCTTACCAGTGGTATTAGATTAGGTACCCCAGCACTAACCACCAGGGGTTTTGGTGTGGAGGAGATGAAACATATCGCCGCGCTCATAACTAAGGTAATTTTTCACCCTGGAGACGAGCGCATTCAGAAGCAAGTCTGTCAAGAAGTGAAGGAAATGTGCCAGCGTTTTCCCATCCCTGGGGTGGCAGGAGAATATACAAAGGGGAGCATTAATGGATGAATTAAGAGTATTCACTGGCAATGCCCATCCAGCTTTAGCAAGGTCTGTGTGTGATTATCTCGGTATACCTTTAGGCAAAGCCGAGGTTTTTGAATTCAGCAACGAGAATATCTTTGTTCGCATCATGGAGAATGTTCGCCAACGGGATGTGTTTGTTATCCAGCCAATTTGTTCCCCGGTTAACAAAAGCCTGGTTGAGTTATTAATAATGCTTGATGCTTTTAAGCGAGCTTCAGCCGGAAGAATCACTGCTGTCGTTCCCTACTATGGCTATGGTAGAACCGATAAAAAAGACCAGCCGCGGGTGCCTATCACAGCTCGCTTGATTGCTGATTTGCTTACTACCGCTGGGGCTAACAGACTGCTTACTATTGATCTCCATGCACCTCAAATACAAGGATTTTTCAATATACCTGTTGATGAGCTAACTGCCCTCCCTATCTTGAGCCGCTATTTCCATGAGAAAGCTATAGATAATCTGGTAGTGGTAGCTACTGATATTGGCATCTCCAAGCGGGCACGTGATTTAGCTGCTAAGCTAGGAACTCCTCTGGCTATTATTGAGAAAAGGCGCATAGGAAACATTGAAGCCGCTGAAACCTTAAATGTAATTGGTGAGGTAAAAGGAATGCGCGCCTTAACTGTTGACGATGAAATTGATACTGCCGCTTCTTTAATTGGGGTCGTGAATACTCTATTAGAACACGGGGCCACAGAAGTTTATGCCTGCTGTACCCATCCCGTCTTCTCTGGGCCAGTTATCGAGAGAATAGCATCGAGTCCGGTAAAAGAGGTGGTAGTCACCGATACTATACCTGTCAACGGCAATAAGAAATTGGACAGGATTACTGTGCTTTCGGTGGCTTCACTTCTCGGTGAAGCTATCCACAGAATTCACACCGGCTTATCTGTGGGAGCTATGTTTGAGTAGAAGGAAATTGCCGCCCGTGTCATGGAAAAAATTTGGTGAAGGAGGTATTGATATGGACAAGCTCAGGGTAACAGGCTCATTCAAATGGTCTCAAGCAGATATTATGGCAGAGGCAAAACCGGATGGCGGGGTTAGGATATGGTTTTACTTCAAAGATATTCAACAAGACAGATATGATATCGACCTCACCGCGGTAGAATGGGATAGGCTTGTGGCTTGGATTGAATGGCAGCGGAAGGAAGTTGCACTCCAAAAGAAGCCAGCAACACCTGAGGAAGGTAAATGAGCGGTTATCTACGGCAGAGATATTTGAGTATTGCGTCGAGCAGAAATAGCTCCGCTGTGTCATTGCGAGGAGCATGGCGACGAAGCAATCTCAAGATAAGATTGAATAGATTGCTTCGCTTCGCTCGCAATGACAAAAGAAATTTGCGCGAACGTTTACACAGTCAACTATAAGATAAGCAAAAATGTTCAAGTGGATTAGCCGCCTGATTGATTCTAACGAAAAGGAGCTAAAGCGCCTTCAGCCCATAGTTGAGCGCATAAATTCGCTTGAACCTGAACTTGAAAGGCTTAGCGATGCCGAGCTTCGCGCTAAAACTGATGAGTTCAAGATTCGGCTGCAAGATGGTGAAAGCCTCCTGGACGAGCTTCTCCCTGAGGCTTATGCTAGTGTTAGGGAAGCGGCTAAGCGCACTATAGGGCAGAGACATTTTGATGTCCAGTTAATGGGGGGTCTTATTCTTCACCAAGGCAAGATAGCCGAGATGAAAACTGGTGAAGGAAAAACTCTCGTGGCTACTTTACCACTTTATCTTAACGCCCTTACCGGAAAAGGTTGCCACCTGGTCACGGTCAACGATTACCTCGCCAGGCGTGATTGTCACTGGATGGGTCCTATTTACTACGCTCTAGGAGTAAGCGTGGCGTGCATTAACGCTCAGCAATCTCCGGGCCAAACCGCCCCCTCCTATATCTATGATGGAGCCTATGACTCCGGGGACCCAAAATGGAGGCATCTTCGCCCTATAACCCGCCGTCAGGCTTATGAGGCGGATATTACCTATGGCACCAATAACGAGTTTGGCTTTGATTACCTCAGAGACAACATGGTCTTGGATTTATCTCAATGCGTGCAACGTCCCCTAAACTATGCCATTATTGACGAGGTTGACAATATTCTCATTGACGAAGCCAGAACTCCACTAATTATCAGCGGAGCCGCCGCAGAGGCAACACAGAAGTATTATACCTTTGCCCAAGTTGTTTCCCGTCTTGTCAAAGACGAGGATTACACTATTGATGAAAGGACGCGCACCGCCAGTCCTACCGATACTGGGATCACCAAGATAGAGAAAACGCTGAAAAAAGCCGGTCTGCTCAAAGGAGCTAGCCTATATGACCCCGCCAACTATTTTCTCACCCAATACTTGGAGAGCGCACTTAAAGCCTATGCTTTGTTTAACAGGGACCGTGATTATGTGATTAAGAATGGGCAGGTTATCATTGTGGACGAATTCACCGGCAGATTGATGTTCGGCCGGCGATATTCTGAGGGATTACATCAAGCAATAGAAGCTAAGGAAAAGGTGAAGATACAACAAGAAAGTGTCACCCTGGCTACTATCACCTTTCAGAATTATTTTCGCCTGTACCAGAAATTGGCGGGTATGACGGGGACTGCCACTACCGAAGCCGAAGAGCTTTACAAGACTTATAAACTAGAGGTTTTAGTCATACCTACAAACAAACCATTGATTCGCACTGAGTATCCTGACCAGATTTATAAGGACGAAGAGGCGAAATTCAAAGCTGTAATCAAGGAAATTGAGCAATCGCACAGCCAGGGAAGACCTGTTCTTGTTGGCACAACCTCCATTGAGAAGTCCGAGCGGCTGTCAGATTTGCTAACCAAGAAAGGCATACCTCATCAGGTATTAAATGCCAAGAATCATGAAAAGGAGGCAGGGATAATTGCCCAGGCAGGGCGTCTGGGAGCAGTAACCATAGCCACACAAATGGCAGGTCGAGGTGTAGATATCATACTCGGTGGCAACCCTGAAGGGCGTGACCCTAAGGAGTGGCTTGAGGAGCACAATAAGGTGGTGGCACTTGGGGGCTTACACATTCTTGGTACTGAACATTATGAAGCCAGGCGTGTTGGCAATCAGCTTCGAGGTAGAGCAGGCAGGCAAGGAGACCCCGGCAGCTCTCGTTTTTATGCCTCTTTAGAAGATGAAATTGTGCGTCGCTTCGGTGGTGATCGCGTCAAAGGACTGATGCAGTGGGCTGGAATGGATGAGAACACGCCTATCGAACACCCGCTGATAAGCAAGGCGATAGCCAATGCTCAGGTACAGATTGAAGGTTACCATTTCGATATTCGGAAGCACTTGTTGGAATACGACGATGTGGTCAACAAGCATCGTGAAGTGATTTATGCTGAAAGGAAGAAAATACTGAGTGGTGCTGACCTCAAAACAAACATAATATCCATGATACACGACGAAATCCAAAGCCTGGTAACCAGTCACTTCAGCAACGCCATTGCAAGCCAAAGCCCTGACTCTGAACGCAGTGAAGAGGAGGGGAAAACAAAGCAATCTGATTTAGCTGGTTTGCTTGAAGACATATCCATCATCTTTCCCTTACCACCGCAATTCAGAAGCGATGGCCTTTCGGAGCTGAGTAATGAACAAATAATGGAGAAATTAAACCAGTATGCCTTGGAACTTTATAATCAACGGGAGCAGGAAATAGGCCCTGATAAAATGAGATTACTAGAGAGATTCGCGATGTTGATAGGAGCTGAGGCAACTGTAAAGTTGCTGAATGGAAGGTATGATGGGAAAGCAACTGGCGGCATTGACTTGTTCTGGATGGAACATCTCACTGCTATGGAGCATTTGCGTCAAGGTATAGGTCTGCAAGCCGTTGGCCAGCAAGATCCATTGGTAGTTTATAAGAAAGAGGGACATGCCCTATTTCAGGCTCTTTTGGCTAGTATTCAGCACGATGTTGTCCGCAGTATATATCATGTTAGTATCTCTAAAGAGCCACCTCGCCAAAAACAGGCGGTGGCAGCCGGCAAAAAGGTAGGCCGTAATGACCCTTGCCCTTGTGGCTCAGGCAAGAAATATAAACATTGCTGCGGCAAGTAAGGTCATCCCGCTTACATTATTTACTAACCCCGGCTGTCATTGCGAGCGAAACGTGGCAATCTCACGCCCCTTGCCAAATGAGGTATAGTGATGAGTGGGCAATCCCTCCGAGATTGCTTCGGCACAGAGTGCCTCACAATGACAATAAACGCCCTCCTACTTTTGCTTGACAAATCTGGGGATTTGCTATAGTGTTGTAGACTACAACTATATTTCACGAGGTGTGAAATGGATACGAGACTTATAGAGGAGCTAGTAAGCATAAGGGAGGCAGCCAATGAAAGCGGGCGAAATATGGAGACTGTGCGCAGGTGGATTTGGTCAGGTAAGTTACCTGCCCAGAAGCTTGGCAATCAACTTTTCATAAGGAAAAGTGACCTGACGGCATTTTTGAAAAGGTCGGGTGCAAATAAGCATGGGGCCTGGGATAGGCTCGAATCTATTGAGCGTGCAGAAGCTCTGCAAAAGAGAATAAGAGCTAGAACAGGAACAGACTTTGATATTTCTGCCTTGATTGAGGAATCCCGTGGGGGGCACAGTGTGTGAATAGTACTGTATGCATTGATGCCAGTCTAGCTTTGATGTGGCTATTACCTGCGGAGCGGAACGAAGCAGCCAATGCTTTGCGTCGAGAGTGGTATAAGAATGATATACAGATTATTACTGCTTCTTTATTCCATGCCGAAGTTACCTCAGTTCTTAGAGAGCAAGTCTATTTTAACCGGCTCCCGCCTGAAGAAGGGGAACAGGCGTTTTCAACCTATTTAGAGATAGGGGTGAAAAGCGTTGATAGCCCTAGGCTTCAGGAAATGGCCTGGGAATTAGCCAAAAAATTTAATCTTCCCCGAACTTATGATATGCAATATTTAGCTGTTGCTGAACTAAATGACTGCGAATTGTGGACTAATGACAAGAGGCTCGTTAATTCGCTCCAGGGGAAGTTTCCTAGAATAAAATGGGTAGGGGAGTATGGTTAAGGGTGTAAGATCGAGAGGTAAAGATGAAATGCCCCAATTGCGGTATCGAAATGACGGAGGTTTACAGTTGGATCGAACACCCCGGACCGGGAGGACGGATGATAGGACATCCTGGTCCGCTGCGATATTATGAGTGTAAGCAATGCGGAAATAGAATTGAGGCAACACTGAAAGAAAAAGTAAGGAACTCTAATGCCAATTTATGAATATAAAGCTATAGGCAATGCTCATTGCCAGCTATGTAAAGACAGGTTTGAGGTAAGGCAGGGGATAAACGATGAGCTGCTTAAAAGATGCCCCCAATGTGGTGCAGAGGTGAGGAAGCTCTTTTCCCGCCCCTTTTTGTGTCTGAAAGAATCCCTTAATCTGGAAGAGACTTTCGACACCCATACAGAAGAAGAGGCTGACGAATTAGGGCTGGAGGAAGGCTTTGCCGAAGACCAAATTTGGGATTGGTAGATTGAAGCAAGAAATATAAATATTGCTGAGGCAGGTAAAATTTTCTTGCTGCTGATTAGCAGAATGGATATAAGTTTTAGGTGAGATTAGATAGAATAATGAATGCGGCTACATTATTGTATTTGCGGAGACACAGGACATGGTCATGATTGAGAAAATATCTAATGGAACTCCTTATGCTTCGATTTGTAGGGAACCTTATTCATTAAGTATTTTTGAGAGGAAAATAAATGGTGATCTAGCTATTATTGAGATGGACAATATCCAAAAGCTGATCCTGTTTAATAAGAGGTTTCTAGATTTGGAAGGTAGGGATAAAAGTTCTGGCTATTGCTTGGTACAGTGTATTGAGGGTGTTTGCAATATTGATTCCGTAGAAGAGTTCCGCAGGAAGTTGGATGAAATAACTAGAAAATACGCCAACGGCAATTATATGGACATTGACCCGATCTTGATTGCCAAAGCCTTTTCTCAAGATGTATTGGTCTTCATAGATAGCTATAATAGTCTACAGAAAAGGAAGCCTGTGAGGCTTTACACTTTTGGGTGATATAGTGGGTGCATTTATCTGCTCAATATCTGATAGGGATTGGGAAACTACTTTAACCAAGGGAATATATGGAAACAGAACCGGAAACATAAGGGGAGGTTTTTACAAAGATTTCGATCCAAAAACAAAGTATTCAATAATCAGAGACCTTGTTGGGATGAAGGTAGAGGATGTGGTGTTCTTTCACATATTGGGGCGGGATAAACCTAGTAGTGTGCATGGTATCTATAGCATAAGAGGCGATCCATTCTATGATGAATCAAGAATTTGGGGTGATGACTTTGAGGTGTTTCCTTATCGCTTCTTATTTAGTCCGCATCCGAAATATAGGTATTTATGTGATTATGATGCAAACATCGAGGTAACCGATTTTTATGAGTTAATTGAAAACCGAAGAATATGGTCACTTGCGACCCTTGAGAATGAGGTAAATATAGAAGCAAGGAGTGTCAGAAAGATAGGAGAAGATGAAGCTAATGAGATCATTAGGCTATTACATCGGGACTATCGGCAACGCAGAAGACAGGAAAGAGTAAGATTCGATTTAGTGCAGCTACCTATTGATGTGATCCCTCTTTACAATGCAATAGGAGACATTGGGAGATATGAGAACTCTATTAAAGCATTCTTAATGTATAAGCTTGCCCAAGGGGATCCGTATCTTTTAAATGTCTTTGGAGGTGTAACGGACTTTATGAATGAGGTTTTTATAGCTCAGACTACAAGAAAAACTATTGATATTCTCTGTATAAATAGAGTTGAAGGTATGTCAACCTATGTCATTTGTGAGGTGAAAACAGGTAAATGTGATACCAAAGGTCTTTCCCAGGTTCTTTACTATATGGATCTGTTCAAGCAGAAGGATTTAGTAGACATAAACTCAGATATCATTGCTGGATGCTTGATTGGAAGGGCATTCGATGAGCATGTTATAGAGTATTCAAGAGAAAGGAATAGGCAGGGTGTGAATGGTTCGTTGATACTTCTTAAGTATCAACCATCTGTAAATGGGAGAAAGGCCACTTTTAGTCAGGTAGCTAGTTAGGGAGACGTGTTAATGCAAGAGCTTGAGGGATTTACCGATAGAATCATATGTGGTGATTGTCTAGAGGTAATGAAAGCGATACCAGACAACAGCATTCACCTTGTAGTAACGTCTCCACCTTATAATCTAGGGATAAGCTATGAGAATCACAATGATAATTTAGTTTATGGTGACTATTTAAGCTGGATGAAGGAAGTCTGGGTTGAAGTAAAGCGCATTCTTGTGAAAGGCGGACGCTTTGCTTTAAATATCGCCCCAACAAGCATTAAAGATTTTCGACCAATTCACCATGACTTCTCAAATCAGCTACGAGATATAGGCTTGATCATGCGTACAGAGATAATTTGGTACAAGCAAACAATGAGACGCCGAACAGCATGGGGTAGCTGGAAAAGTCCAGCAAATCCCCATATCGTGCCTTCCTGGGAGTATGTGCTAGTTTTTTTTAAGGATTCGTGGGCTCTAGACGGTGATCCTAAAGATGCCGATATTACCGCTGACGAATTTATGAGATTCTCTGACGGCTTTTGGTATATCCCACCAGAGTCCCAGCGACATGGGCATCCCACTCCCTTCCCAGAAGAACTCGTCTACCGTCTTATCAAATTCTACACATATAAAGGCAACATAGTGCTTGACATGTTTGGAGGGACTGGTACCGTGGCGACAGTGGCTCAAAAAACAGGGCGACATTTTATCCATATCGATATATCACCAAAATATTGCAAGATAGCCGAACAAAGATTGCAAATTGCCCATATGCTACAAGAATTTCCGCTTTCAACAGGCAAGGTAGGGAAAAAAGTGAAGGTAAGTGAGCTTTTCCCCGCAGAAGCAGGAAGACTTACATATAGCCAGGCGAAGGCAAAGAAAACTCCTCAGGTTCAATTGCTAGAATCAAAGGAAGATTACAAATCTTTGGAGGCAACGGATGCTTGATAGAGATGTAGTTGAGGAATTCCTCGATTGTCAATTCGATGGTATAGAGTTGGAAATTCCTCCTGATATTCCGAAGGACGCTCTGGTAGAAGCTTTTTGCCAGTATGTCGAGGATGATTATTACGAGTGGCTGAAGGACAACTTTAAGTCTTTCTTTAATCATGACAATCCCGATTGGGAGTGGATAAGGGAGAAAATTAAATACTTGGTTAAAGACCCTTGAGGAGGAAAACTATGACCACACTAGGTAAAGAGAAGTTTATAACAGACAATAAAGGCAAAAAGGAAGCAGTGGTTCTGGATATTAAGCTCTACCAAGAAATTCTAGAGAACCTGGAGGATTTGCGGCTTCTGGCTGAGAGGAAGGATGAAGCTACGAGTTCTCTACAAGAAGTGGAGGAGAGGCTAAAAGCTCGTGGTCTCTTATGAAGTCAGAATGACCCACTCAGCAGAGAGGGAACTCAATGCTCTGCCTAAGCCCATTGTGCCAGTCCTCTGGGAAAGAATAAAGGCTCTAGCAAGCGAACCAAAGTCAAAGCGTTCTAAGAAACTGAAAGGGGCAGAAAAAGCCTATCGGTTGCGAATAAGAGATTATCGTGTCATTTATACTGTTGATGATGAAGAGAGGTTAGTTATAGTTACTGCTGTTAGACATAGAAAAGAATCCTATCGGGGGTAGCTAAAGCCAATGAAAAACACTGATATTGCCAAGGTATTTAATGACATAGCTGACCTTCTGGAGCTTAAAGGGGAGAATGTTTTTAAGATTCGCGCTTACCAGAAGGCAGCCAGGGCTATTGAGCATTATCCCAAGGAAATAAAAATTATGCTCGAGGAAGGGGAAGACTTGAAGAATATCCCCGGTGTGGGTGAGGCAATAGCAAAGAAGACTACTGAGTTAGTGACTACAGGAAAGTTAGGTTACTATGAGAATCTGAAGGTCGAGTTCCCTAAAGGTATTACTAATCTCTTATCCATTCCTGGAGTCGGACCAAAAACAGCTAACAAGCTTGCCACAGAGTTGGGGATAACTACGGTAGACGAGCTAGAGCAAGCGATTAAAGATGGCAAGGTGGCTAGACTTTTCCGCCTCGGAGAAAAAACAGCTAGTAATATGTTACAGCAAATTCAGGCTTTGCGCCGCAAAGACCAGCGTATTCCTATTGGTGAAGCTTTGCCCGTTGTCGAGGAAATTTTGGGGGCACTCCGCTCCATTCCCGGCGTGAGGAACTTAACTGCTGCCGGCAGTTTACGCCGATTCAGGGAAACGGTGGGCGATATTGACCTTATGGGCACTGCCGACAACACAAGAGAGGTTATAGATGCTTTTGTTGCCTTGCCTTCTGTGGGACAGGTGCTAGCACAAGGACCAACCAAGGCAAGTGTCATAGCCTCCGAAGGGCTACAGACCGATCTAAGAATGGTGGAGCATGATTCCTTTGGCTCTTTACTTCAGTATTTTACGGGCAGCAAACAGCATAATATTTCCTTAAGAGAAAGGGGACGCAGGCAAGGCTTAAAGTTAAGTGAATATGGCATAACTACCATAGCCACGGACATATTGGAAAAATTTGCCACTGAAGAAGAGTTCTATCATCGACTTGGACTCCAATATATCCCACCTGAGCTCAGGGAAGCTCAAGGGGAGATAGAAAGGGCTGAGCAAGGAACTTTGCCCAAGCTTTTAGAACTATCAGACATAAGGGGTGACTTTCATATTCACACTAATTGGAGTGATGGACACAATTCTATCGAAGAAATGGCTTTAGCTGCCAAAAGTTTGGGCTACCAGTATATTGCGATTACCGATCATTCTGGCGGGCGAGGCATTGCCCACGGACTCGATACAGAGAGGCTAGGAAGACAGATTGGCGAGATTGAGGCACTTAATGAGCGATTGAACGATATTCACATATTTACCGGCATTGAGGTTGACATTCGGGCAGACGGTAGCTTAGATTTGCCCCACGAGACTCTTTCTGAGCTGGACATAGTCATTGCCGCAGTGCATTCCGCTATGAATCAAACTGAGGAAAGAATGACCAAGAGGGTGTTAAGTGCCACAGAAAACCCAGATGTTGACATCATAGCCCACCCCACTTGCCGCCTTCTTGGTGAACGTGAGCCGATAGCCATAGACTTAGAAGCTATTTTCCAGGCAACAGCCAAATACAGTAAAGTCTTGGAAATTAACGCCATGCCGGAGCGACTTGACTTAAATGACATTCATGCCTTTCGGGCCAGAGATATGGGTATAAAACTTGCCATCGGGACTGATGCTCATAGCATTGCTCATTTGGACCTCATGCGCTTTGGCGTCGGCGTTGCTCGCCGAGCTTGGTGTGAACCTCAGCACATATTAAATACCTTGCCTCTGGAAGAATTGCTTACCTTTTTAGGTAGAAATAGATGACTAGTACTCTGGCTCTTTTTGACCTAGATGGGACTTTATCTTCCGGACACATCTGGGAAGGATTTCTCAAGTATTATCTAATGCATAAAAAGAAGAGAGCTTGGATATTGGCATTTTGGGCTACACATTTAGCCTTATGGTTATTAAGCAAGTGCAAACTAGTCAGCAAGGAGAAAACCAGAGCAAAATGGATGGAAGATTTAAGTGACATCTTCAAAGGAGCAAGTAGGGAAGAGGTACTAGATGTCCTTCAGTGGGTCGGGGATAATTATCTATTCAATTCATTGCGCAGCGATGTAGTTGAGATTTTGAAGCAGCATAAACAAAATAGACATACAGTGGTGATTGTGTCTGCTACCTATAGCGAACTTCTGAGAATCGTAGGGCAAAGATTCGGTGTATATGATGTAATTGGCACGGAGCTTGAGGAAGTTGATGGTAAATATACGGGTAAGGCTGTTAAACCTTTATGCTTCGCTGAAAATAAAGCTAAACTGCTTAAAGAATTCATTAATCGCAACGGACTGGAAATAGACCTTTCGTCAAGTTTCGCTTACGCTGATAGTATCTTTGATGCCTCCTTGTTGGCGTTAGTAGGGCACCCAGTAGCAACCTACCCCGATAAAGGTTTGCGCCAATTGGCTGAGCGTAATGGCTGGCAAATATTGCCTTGAACCTCGGGAATCGCCGGGTTATAATATAAAAAATGATTTTTGAGAATGGTAGAGGAGGTAAGTGCAGTGTTGGCTGGCGCAGGCGATGCTCAGGCGATTCAACATTTGAAACAAGCTCTTGCCGAAGGCAAGCACTGGTATATAGCCTTGCTGGAGGCAGTCAGACTGTGGAAAAGTCCTGAGGAGAACTATAATGGGCGACATTATTGTTACCTTATTGATAATGAAGCTTTTGATTGGCTACTCTTAGCGGAAAGGTTGTGCGAAGAGATTAATGGGTTTATTCCTGAAAAGGAATACATCAACCTCCTCTTCTTTGACAAACCGCCAATTGAATTAAGCAAGGATGAATTTAGACACTTAATTGGTGATGCTAAATACAAAGCCTATCTCAACTATCTCTACGGCATACTCCTGGAACAATTCCTGATTCTGGCTGTGACGGAAGAGATTCGCAAGAGAAAGAAAGCTCTTGGCTTAAGCGACAAAAACATACTTGATGAAGCCTACAGATGTATCTACGGTGCAACACAAGCAGAACTATTGAGAAACTTCCGGAAAGGAAGGCGTTACCCTCTATCCCGTTCTATAAGCCTGAGTGAGCTAAATGAATTTATCTACTGGCTATTTAAATATCGCCTAAGAAGATGCGATAAATCCTGCGTTGCCAGTGATACCAAAAAAGCCTTGATGAAGTTGCACGGGCTATTAAAGTTGAAAACTGAATCGTTTCGCTCTTCACCCTCGCGCCCCCCGACAGATAAGGAGTAGTGTGGGGGAACTCCCTCAATCCTAAAATCCTAAATCCTAATTTCTAAGCTCTAAACAAATCTCTTTGAAATGCAAAAGGCAAAAATAAAAATGCAAAATGACAGAGCAAAGGCTAAAAAATTTGCATTTTGAGTTGTCATTTTGACTTTTGACCTTTGATTTTTAATTTTCTATATTGTCTAGTATTTAGTGTTTCTTTCCGAGGGAGAGGTGAGCTGAGACAGTTCCTGGTGTAACCTCATCAGCTTATCTTTAAGCGTATCAAGCTTTTGCCTTTCTTTTTCAAGAATATGGGGCGGTGCCTTGGCAAGGAAGGCATCGTCTCTTAGTCTTATCTCAATTTTCTCAATTTTAGCTTGAGTTATCTCACTTTCTTTTGCCAACTTCTCTCTCTCAGCCTTCAAATCCACCATGCCAGCCCAGGGCAAGACCACCTCTGCTTCTTTTACCACCAAGATGAGGGCACCCTCACGTCCCTTGCCAGATAAGGGGGAGAGAGGGGAGGGCCCCCTCCCTAATTGTCCCTCGCCAGATAAGGTGGGGGGAAGGGAGGGACTCCTTTCTTCCCTACCCTCTCCCGTTAAGGGAGAGGGAGCTTTGAATTTCCTTTCCTGGCGGCTTAGAATGGCTAAAGGCTGAGCCCGAGCCAATTTTTCTATGATTTTCTTTTGCTCAATAAGGCAAGACAGAAGTTCATCAGTGTAGATTTCAGCCTCAATCCACTTATCCACGTTCACTTTGTACTGAGCACGAGCGTTGCGGATAGAGCGGACGATATCCATGACACAATCCATTACTCGCTCCGCTTCTGGATTGATGGCTTTATCATCAGCAACAGGATAAGGAACTATCGCTATGGAATCGGGCACTCCAATACCCTCATTGCGAGGTGAGATTGCTTCGCTTCGCGCACAATGACGGTTTAAATTTTGCCATAGCTCTTCGGTAATGAAAGGCATGAAAGGGTGTAGAAGGCACAACGATTTCTCCAAAGTATTTACTAAGAGGGGCAAAGGAGACGGAGTTGATTGGTCGCCACGAAGACGTATCTTGGCAATTTCAATATACCAGTCACAAAACTTTGACCAAATAAAATCGTAAATCTGCTGGGCAGCTTCACCAAATTCAAAGTCTTCCATCAATTTGCTCGTATCCTGGATAAGCCGGTTGAGCTGACTATCGACCCAGCGGTCTTCTATATTTCCTGCCCCTTCTTGATACCCTGAATCAAGTTCAGGGGATGCAACTTTTGTTGTATCCATGCTCTGGAAGATAAATCGAGCAGTATTCCACAACTTGTTAATGAAGTTGCGGCTGGACTTCAACCTTCCTTCACCCAGGTTCAAGTCATTACCAGGAGAACTCCCCATAATCAGAGCAAAGCGAAGAGCGTCAACACCATATTCATTTATCGCCTGGATTGGATTGATAACGTTCCCTCTTAGCTTGCTCATTTTTTCGCCACTTTCATCTCTAATTAACCCGTGAAGGTAAACGGTATAGAAGGGAATTTTGCCAGTATCTTCCAGCCCCATCATTACCATCCTGGCAACCCAGAAGAAGAGAATGTCATAACCAGTTTCCATCACTGAGGTAGGGTAAAAATAACGGAGGTCGTCTGTGTCATCGGGCCAACCCAGGGTGGAATGTGTCCACAGAGCAGAACTGAACCATGTATCAAGAACATCGGGGTCTTGAATGATTTGCTTTGAGCTGCAATAAGCACAGGCTGAAGGTTCGTTTACGGATGTCGTCACTTTGCCACAATCCTGGCAATACCACACGGGAATACGATGCCCCCACCACAGTTGACGACTAATGCACCAGTCTTTGATATTTTCCATCCAATCAAAGTATATTTTGGTGAAGCGCTCTGGAATTATGGTGATCTTACCCTCTTTGACAGCTTCGATAGCTGCTTTAGCTAGAGGTTGTATGCGAATAAACCATTGCAAACTGACCCTAGGTTCAATCATCGTCTGGCAGCGGTTACAGTATCCCACCGAATGGAAATAGGGCTCGATTTTCTCCAGCAAGCCTTTATCCCTCAAGTCAGCTACCACTTTTTCTCGACAGGTAAACCTCTCCAATCCTTTATACGCCTCGACATTCTCATTCATAGTAGCATCGGGATTCATAATATTCAGGAGTGGCAGGTTATGCCGCTCAGCTACGGCAAAGTCCGTGGGGTCGTGTGCCGGAGTTATCTTTAGCGCTCCGGTGCCAAAGGCAGGGTCAACTGCCTCGTCGGCAATAATAGGGATCTCTCTATCTATTATAGGGAGAACCACGCTCTTACCCACTAAATCTTTATAGCGCTTATCCTGGGGGTTTACTGCTACAGCCGTATCGCCAAAGAAAGTTTCTGGACGGGTGGTAGCTACTGTAACAAACGCTTTATCATTGGCTAAAGGATAGCGAATATAATAAAGATAACCCGTGGTATCTTTATGCTCTACCTCGAGGTCAGAGAGAGCGGTTTGACAGCGTGGGCACCAGTTTATCATCCGCTCGTCTCTATAGATCAGGCCTTTCTGGTAGAGGCGGACAAAGGCAGTGCGAACTGCTCTGCTAGGACCCTCGTCTAGCGTGAAGCATTCTCGCGTCCAATCACAGGAGGCTCCTAGCATTTGATGCTGATGTCTAATATTCTTCCGGCTCTTATCAGCCCATTCCCAGGCTAACTTGGCAAAATTTTCTCGTCCTATGTCATTCTTAGTCTGTCCTTGCTTAGCTAGTTGTTGCTCCACAACTACCTGAGTGGCGATGCCAGCATGATCGGATCCGGGCAGCCATAGTACCGGCTCTCCTTTCATCCTATGCCACCTGACCATAATGTCCTCCAGGGTATCAGTCAAGGCATGTCCTAGATGAAGCTCACCGGTGACATTAGGTGGCGGCATGATAATGACAAAGGGCTTTTTCTCGGGGTCTATTTTAGGGGTAAAGTAACCTTGCTTGAGCCAGAAATCGTACCACTTCTCTTCTATCTTGCCCGGCTCATAAGCCTTAGGAATTTCCGACATTTTTACTGGCTCTCCCTGCTAAAGCCATCTATCAATAGCATACTACCCTCTGCTCCCTGCTTCTATTTGCTTGATGTTCAGCTTTCCCGCTGTTCTCTTACCCATTGGTAAGTCCCCTTTTCCTTAAGCTCAGGATGTTCTTCATCCTTCCAGGAACCTGCCGCCTCACGCAACGCCTGGAGAAACTGAATTCTTTTCAATTCCTTTCTTGTTGCCTCCACCACAAACTTGCGCTTCTTCACGAATCTTGCTAAGAACAGGTTAACTCTTACTTAAGAGCTTCGCTACTTTATCTAAAACTTTATCAGCTACTTCTTGTTTGGGTAAGAGAGGTAAGCTATCAATCCTCCCCTCCCGGTCAATTATGGTTACCTGGTTAGAGTCAGCGCCAAAGCCGCTGCCAGTAACAGTGATGTCATTGGCTACTATAAGGTCAAGCTTCTTTTCTCGTAGCTTTTGCCTGGCATTTTCCTCCAGGTTACTGCTTTCGGCAGCAAAGCCTACCTTAACGAAATCCCCTTTGACACTGCCCAGAATGTCCTCTGTTAGCTCTAGCTCCAGAGTTAACCCGGCCTCTCTCTTTTTTATCTTTTCTCCGACTGCTTTTGCCGGGCGATAGTCAGCGACAGCTGCAGCCATAATAAGAGCATCTATCTGAGAGATATTACCTTTTACTGCCTGGTACATTTCTTGAGCAGTACCAACATGGATTACTTCGACGCCAACAGGCTGGCTCAGCAAAGTAGGTGCTGTAATCAAAGTTACTTTAGCTCCCCTGTCGCGTGCTGCCTCAGCTAGAGCATAGCCCATTTTGCCTGAAGAACGGTTGCTGATATAACGAACCGGGTCAATAGGCTCTTGTGTACCACCAGCCGTGACCACAATGCGTCTTTGTGCTAAATCGCCGCTTCTTCCCAAGACCTGGCAGATAGTGCCTATAATATCGCTTACATCAGCAAATCGCCCTAACCCTTTCTTTCCCGAAGCCAGTCTGCCCGAGACCGGCCCAACGACAACAAAATTACGAGCTTTAAGTTTAGACAAATTATCTTGTGTAATAGTGTTCTCATACATGTTTACATCCATGGCCGGGGCTAAAACTACTGGTGCCTTGGTAGCCAGCACTGTGCAGCATAGCATATCATCGGCAATGCCAGCAGCCAGCTTAGCAATGATATTGGCTGTAGCCGGAGCAATAACTACTATACCAGCAGCCTCCGCCAGAGACACATGCTCAATGCTGAACTCAGAGGCTAATTCAAACATTTCCGTAACCACAGGCCTTCCTGTGATAGCTCGGAAGGTAACAGGCGATACGAACTGGATGGCTTCTTTGGTCATAATTACATTGACCTTTGCGTCTCTCTGGGTTAACTGGCTAGCAAGCTCTGCTGCTTTATAGGCAGCAATGCTTCCTGTTACCCCCAAAACAACGATTTTGTTACTAAGCATTTCCTTCTCTATTCATTTCATAAATAAGACGCAATCCTGTTAATACTAAATCAGGGTTTACTATTTCAATTATAGGTATTTCCTGGGCTACAACATGAGCATAGCCACCAGTAGCCACTACTTTAGACTTTTCCCCCAATTCTTTCTCTATTCTTTGCACCATACCTTCTATGAGACCAATATAGCCAAAAATTATGCCTGATTGCATGGCTGACACCGTATTCCTTCCAATGACCTGCTTGGGACAAATCAGCTCTATTCGAGGGAGCATAGCAGTACGAGTGAATAGTGCCTCCACAGCTATACCAATACCAGGAGCAATAGCCCCACCAAGATAATCGCCATCCGGGGAAACAACATCAAAAGTGGTGGCAGTGCCAAGATCAATAATTATTACCGGCTTTCCATAAAGATAGTGAGCAGCAACAGCACCTACCACTCTATCGCTTCCCACCTCCCTGGGATTATCTACACGGATTCGTATGCCAGTTTTCACGCCAGCTTCGACTACTAGAGGTTGAATGTTTAAATGTTTTCGACACATCTCCACAATCGTAGGTGCCAATGGTGGGACGACACCGCATAACGCTATGCCGGTAAGCTTTGAAGGTAAGAATTTCTGGCGCTCCATAAGGTTGAGCAACACCACACCATACTCGTCTGAAGTGCGATGGATTCCGGTAGCTAAACTCCAGGTGGCCTTCAGCTTATCCTCGTCGAATATTCCCAACTTAATGCTGGTGTTACCAATATCAATAGCTAATAACATTTCCCATCCCAACGTCTTCTAGCTTTTTGACCATTGCCTGCCAGTGTGTGCCTTCCCAGTAAATACGATGGCATAAGGGACATTCAGTGTATCGGCTTTGTCTGTTAAGAACCCGAACCGGCACCAAGTTTTGCACCTCCTCCTTCTTTCGAGATATGAGTGCTTGATTACACTCAAGACATAAAGAAAAGGGCCTGAAGTATTGTAGGTTCAAAGTCCTTATCGTCTCATGTAATTGTGCTTTTGGATTGTCCTGCCTGATAAGTATGACCTTTAACTTACCATCTTGGACTAAACGCCTCTCCATAATTTGAGTATCTCTAGTTAAAATAACTCGGCTTTCCTTAAGAGCAATTCTGATCATTTCATTATCATCCCTTTGACTGAAGAACAGAGTATCATAGCCAAGCATCCTCAGTAGTTTAGCCAGCTTGCCAACATTATTGTCAGCTATGAATTTAATCTCCGTGGTTTCTTTAGACGTAGCTAGCATATTCTTTATAGCAAATGCCGATGTCGAAGCCACATGAACATTACAAAACTCATAAATGCCATAATGGCTGACAAAATGCCCAAAGGTAAGAAGCTACCATGAATTGCTCCACCAGGCAGAGAAATATTCATACCAAAAATGCCGGACACTAAGGTAGGAAGTGCGACCAAACCCATGACAATAGTTAGCACTCTCATTGTTTCCTGAATGCGATGCGAGGTTAGCCAATTGCTGGTATCAGCTAGTCCGTCCACAACTTCCTTACAGTCTTCAAACCCATCCCAGAGCTTGCGAAAATGGTCGGCAATATTACCAAAATAAACCTCCTGATCCTCCTTGAAGAAAGGATATTCTTCTCTCTCCAGAGTCTCAATCACGGCAATCTGGGGATGGATAATGCGGCGGATGGAAATAAGGTCTCGCCGAATCCAGGAAATACGGCGAACAGTTTCTGGAGTAGTTCGAGTAAAAATAGTATCCTCTATTGCTTCGATGCTTTCTGTTACTTTATCGAGTATAGGGAAACAGTAATCGGTTAACCTGTTGAGAATGTGGTAAAGAAGGAACCCCGAGCTTCGTCCCATATAAGTTTGCCGACTTTTCTCGTCGCTCTGGCATAGGCGGAAAAATGCTGTAAGCGGCTTTAAATTACCGGAACAATGCACGCTAACAACGTAGTTTTCCCCAATGAAGACATCTACTTCGCTAGGCTTTGTTACCTGACTTTCTTTATCAAATACGGGAAAATGAAGGACGAGGAAAAGATAATCTTCGTATTCATCTATCTTGGGACGTTGTATGCGACTCAAGATATCATCTAAATCGAGGGGATGAAAGTTGAAGTGCTGACCCAGGTATTCTGCCTCTTTCGTCGTAGGCTTTTCTATATAGACCCAGGTTATTTTGCCATGGTTGATTAACTCTACCCTAGCTTCTTTCTCTTCAACAAGCGCCATTTCTTTCTCCATAAGAAAAATTCTTATTATTTTAGCATTAGTATCATTGTTAAGCCACTTTTGGCGATGGTGCTATAGGTGCCAACTTAAATTCTGTTGACAGTATATATCTAATGATGGTACCTTACTATTAATTAGCAATCGGAAAAGGAGAGTGCTAATTGACTCTTACAGAAAGGGAAAAAACTATCCTTAGAGTAATAATAGCCGACTATATCGTTGGGGCAAAGCCTGTGGCTTCAAAAGCTATTGTGAATAAACATGGCTTGAAGGTAAGTCCGGCTACTATTCGTAATGACATGGCCTACTTGGAACAAGAGGGATATATCACGCATCCCCATACTTCAGCCGGCAGTATACCCACTGACAAAGCCTACCGCTATTATGTGGAATCAATAAGTGAAGATGTTGAACTCTCGCTAGCAGAGCAACACCTTGTTTTCCAGCTATTCCAGCAAGCACAGGAGGAAATGGAAGAATGGGTAAAAGTGGCGGCAGCGCTTCTATCACGCCTGGTTCGCAATATGGCAGTAGTAACTTCCCCAAAGGCAACCCGTCACTATTTCAAACATTTAGACATAGTATCAATACAAGATTTTTTAGCTTTGCTAATCTTGGTTCTATATGAAACGAAAATAACACAAAAAACCTTATCTCTTAATAGAGCGCTCCCTCAAAGCGAGTTAACAAAACTGGCTAACAAATTTAATGCTCTCTATGCTGGGATAGACAGCAGCCAGATTCTAGCTAGCAAAGCAGAACTTTCTCCTGAGGAAGAACAGATATCTATGAGTTTAGCCGAAATGATGGCGGCTGAAGATAAGCGGGCATATGGTAAGCCTTACCTCGAAGGACTGCGCCTGTTGCTGAGCCAGCCTGAGTTGTTTAACAACCCGAAATTGCCCGCTATAGTGGGAGTATTAGAGAGCGAAGATTGGCTTGAGAAAATATCTTATCGGACACTTGGCCACGGGGAGATGAGAATAATAATTGGTGAAGAAAATCCCGAGGCAGCGCTACAAGATTTAAGCCTGATAATCGGTCAATATGGAATCCCTGATAAGATTAGTGGTCTCCTTGGTGTAGTGGGACCAAAACGAATGGATTATGGCAGAAGCATCTCTTGGCTTAACTACCTTACAACATTACTGAGTAACAAAGTGACCCAGTATGTTTGAGGAGAGTTTAAATTGGCTACTAATAACGAGTTGACTGAGGCGAAAATTGAACAAGCCGTGGATATGGAAACGCTTAAACAAGCTTTAGCTGAAGAAAAAAATGAGGCGGAGAAGTATTTAGCTAACTGGCAAAGAACTCAAGCCGACCTTGATAACTACAGAAAACGTGCTGAACAAGAAAAATCAGAGATAATTGAGTTTGCCAATAAGACGCTTATTCTGAACCTGTTAGCCATCCTGGATGATTTTGAGAGAGCTTTTACCTCCCTGCCGGCTCAACTTAGTAACTCCAGTTGGACTGAGGGCATAAAACTCATCTATAATAAGTTTAAAACCATCTTAGGAGCACAAGGGCTAGCTGAAATCAAGGCTAAAGGGGAACCATTTGATCCTTTTCTGCATGAAGCAGCCGGGCAGCAAGAAGGAGAAGAAGGTATAATTATTGAGGAAATTCGCAAAGGTTATAAGTTTAAGGACAAGCTGCTTCGTCCCAGTATAGTTATGGTAGGCAAAGGTCAAGAGGAGAATAATACCCGAGAGGAAAAGGAGGAATAATATGACTAAAGCGGTAGGTATTGATCTAGGAACAACATTAAGCGAAATTGCCATTATGGAAGGTGGGAAACCTAAACTTATCCCTAGCGCGGAAGGTTCAAACTTGTTCCCTTCGGTAGTAGCAATAAGCAAGAATGGAGAGCGGTTAGTAGCGCAAATAGCCAAACGCCAGGCTATTGTTAATTCAGAAAACACTATCTATAGCATCAAGCGCTTAATCGGAAGAAAGTGGGGGGAACCATCAGGAAGGGAATTACCAGTAGAGGAGGATGCTGCTCGCGTGTCTTATAAGGTAACTCGTGGTCCTAATAACGAAGTCAGAGTGGTCATGGGTGGAAAGGAATACACACCTCAGGAAATATCGGCAATGATATTACAAAAACTTAAGGCTGACGCTGAAGCATACCTTGGCGAAAAGGTAACAGAGGCAGTGATTACAGTGCCAGCTTATTTTAATGATAGCCAGCGCCAGGCAACCAAAGATGCCGGCACAATTGCTGGATTGAATGTCATTCGTATCATTAATGAGCCTACTGCCTCTGCCCTAGCTTATGGCTCGGATAAGAAAAAAGAGGGAATAATTGCGGTATATGATCTTGGTGGCGGCACATTTGATATCTCCATTCTGGAGATAGGCGAAGGCACTTTCCAGGTCAAGTCTACTAACGGTAATACTCACTTAGGTGGTGATGACTTTGATCAGTGTATCATTGAATGGCTCTGTGACGAATTTAAGCGGGATCAAGGGATTGATCTAAGGCGTGACCGCATGGCAATACAACGGCTAAGGGAGGCAGCCGAAAAAGCAAAGATTGAGCTTTCAACGGTGCAACAGACTGATATAAACCTTCCCTTTATTACCGCTGACGCCTCAGGGCCAAAGCATTTTAATATCACCTTGACCCGCTCCAAACTGGAACAACTGGTCATGGATTTGGTGGAGAAGACTTTTGAGCCCTGTCGCCAGGCGATTGAAGACGCTAAGTTAACTCCAGCCCAGATTAACGAGGTTCTTCTGGTAGGTGGCCAAACTAGAATGCCTTTAGTCCAAGAAAAAGTGACACAGTTCTTTCACAAAGAACCATCCAAAGGGATTAATCCTGATGAGGTTGTGGCTATGGGGGCAGCTATTCAGGCTGGGGTGCTTAAAGGTGAAGTAGGGGAAGTCCTTCTCCTTGACGTCACACCGCTAACCTTGGGTATAGAGACTTTAGGAGGAGTAGCCACACCCCTCATTACACGCAATACCACCATTCCTACCTCAAAGAGCCAGATCTTTAGCACAGCTAGCGACAACCAGCCAAGCGTGGAAATCCATGTCCTTCAGGGCGAACGACCTATGGCCACAGACAACCGGACTTTAGGGCGCTTCATTCTTGATGGCATTTTGCCTGCGCCACGAGGCTTACCTCAGGTTGACGTAACATTCGATATAGACGCTAATGGCATCCTTAAAGTCGCTGCCCGCGACAAAGGCACCGGCAAAGAACAAAAAATCACCATCACTGTCTCCAGTGGACTGAGTAAAGAAGAGGTGGAGAAGATGCGCAGAGAGGCAGAAATGCATGCTGCTGAGGATGTCAAACGCAAGGAAGAAGCAGAACTACGCAATTCTGCTGATAACCTAGCTTACACCGCAGAAAAAACTCTCCGGGATTACGGAGATAAGATACCAGGAGATGTGAAACAGGAAACAGAGTCTAAGATAGCCAATGTGCGCTCCGCTCTCCAGGGAAAAGACATAAGCTCTATCCGTAGTGCTATGCAAGATTTATCGCAAGCTATGCAAAAGATTGGGGCCTCAGTGTATCAGCAACCCCCGCCGGGTAAAGAAGGCGGTGGCAAGGGACCCGAAGAGGGAGGGACAGTAGAGGGGGAATTTCGTGAGGTATAAAGAAAATCAAAGATTAAAATGCAAAAGTTAAAAATGATCTTTGATCTTTGATCTTTGATTTTTGACTTTGGAATGATGCCAACCTTTGATTTAGAAGAATTTGCCCGAACTACTGATAGAATCAGGAAAAAGGCAGCCGACGAAGGCAGATTAATAGATAACCCCAGTGAAGAGGAATTGAGGTTGCTGGTAGAGAAAGAGCCTGGGGTCAGGAAAACCATATATGGAAACTATGTTGCCGAGAGCGAACCTTCTTCCCGGGCAGCAATGTTTACCAAGAACAGTGTTGACCAATCTTTTGGTGAGGGGGAGCTAAAGCTACTAGCTCAATGTGAGCAGGCATTGGCTAAAGGAAAGCTAATTTCCATAGATAGAATTGTAGGCAATGAAAATAGCAAAACAACAGTGAGGTTGATTATTCCGGAATGGTTTGCCCATGTTGCCTACGGCGGAGGACATCTTTTCTTGCCGGTAAAAGAAAAAGTCAACCAACCAACATACGAAATCATAATGTTTGCTGATGAGGCTTTCGAAGCTAATAAGTCTAAACCGCTTCCCCAAAAAGACATCACTATAAGGTTGGCTATGCTTGAGGGCGGTAAAGTTATCAAAATAGTTAGGAATGGCAATTATATCGGTGAATATAAGAAAGGAGTTTTCGCCGCCGATGATTGGGCGGCTAAAACAAGGAGGGGCGGCATTTTCCTGCATGCTGCTTGCCGGGAAGATTATCTCCAATCAACACGCGGAGAATACCGGAATGTAAGGACACTGCTTCTCGCTTTGTCAGCTAATGGCAAAACAACCACAAGCTGCAAAATTCTGGCAAGAAAGGGGAAGGAAAAATCCTGGCTTATCCAAGACGATGGCGGAACTCTCATGCCAGACGGCTCCTTTTATGGCTTTGAAGCTGGAGGAGTGTTTGTCAAAACAGAGGGCATCAACCCCGGGGAACAAGTTGAAATATATTATGGCTTACTCAAACCGGACACTATGTGTGAAAATGTTTATGTGACTGAGGACGGAGACCTTGACTTTTACAATTTCCAAAGGACATCAAACGGTAGAGCAGTCATATTAAGAAGAAATTTCATGCATGCCAGCCCTTATATTGATGTTGATAGGATTGATAATTTGATACTTATTACCCGAGGACCATTGATTCCGGCAATAGCAAAATTAACTTTAGAGCAAGCAGTAGCCCTGATGATTCTAGGACAGGCAATGGAATCCTCCGCCGGTGACCCTACTCAAGCAGGGAAAATCAGAAGTGAGTTTTTCTACGACCCCTTTGTTGCTGGCAACAGAGCCAAACATGCCAATATATTTTATGAAATATTAAAACATCTTCCTTACTTAAATTACTACTTAATAAATACTGGAGAGGTAGGTGAGGGTCAATATTCCCGAGACATCAGGTTGGAATTTACTCTGGCGATACTGGATTCCTTATTAAGGGGTGGCTTAGAGGATTGGATTGATTCACCTACAGGCTTTAAAATACCAACAGCAATAAGATATGTAGACGATATTTACTTGCATCCGGAAAAACTTTACTCTAGAATTGAGTTTGAGGAAAGGCAAAAGGAACTCAACAAACTCAGACACGCGTCTATAGAAAAAGTGGGGGTTGCCTTACATCCCAACATTAGAAAAGCTTTTTAAACAAGCTATTCTATATAGATAACTATTTCCAAAAAACTTTTGTTTGCGCGGAAGTTTAATATAGCGTAAATAGCTGTAAAGACATCTAGGGAGGTACGAAGTGGCTGATTTCACCAAGCTTTATGAAAGGCTAAAGAAAGGAAAAATACAAATATTAGAAAAGCTAGACTTGTTGATGGCTCACGCTCAACCACAAGCGGAGAGAAGAGAAGGCAGTCCTTTTGGCAAAAGGGAGGAAGAAGCAGAAGGAGCCCTGGAACTGGAGAAAAGAATGGCTTTGGAAAAAAGATTAAGAGCTTCTCTCGCTGAGATAGAGCGTGCTTTACAAAAATACCAAGCAGGCACCTATGGATTATGTGACTCCTGTGGCAAAGCCATAGAAGAAGCTCGTCTTGAGGCTTTGCCTCAAGCAAATTTGTGCTTGGACTGCAAAGCACGCCAGGCAAAGGATGCAAAAGGAACAAGATAGAGGAAAAATAGCGCTATTTGTAGTTGTCGCTGCTTTAGTCCTTGCGCTTGACCAGTTAAGCAAATCATGGGTTAGAAACAATGCAAAAATGGAGGTGGGTTGGATAATAGAGTTATTACCAGAGTTTCTTGATTTCGTTTATGTCAAAAATTACGGCTCTGCCTTCGGACTACTTGCCAATCAAACTTTCCTACTCATCAGCATTACTATAACTAGCTTGGTTATTATCCTCCTGTTCCTCCGTCACTTATACAGAACTACAACTCTGAGTTTTGTATCTACTGGTTTGATTTTGGCCGGTGCTCTAGGCAATCTAATTGATCGTCTCCGCTTTGGCTACGTCACGGACTTTATTGATGTCCATTTAGGAAACCTCTTCCATTGGTATACCTTCAACATCGCTGACACCGCTATAGTAATAGGAATCCTCACCTTTATTTATTCTCTATATCGTTCCGGATTATTCAGCAAGGTATATGAACATAGACACAGCAAACCCTGAACTTAATTCAGGGGAGACAATTGAGCTTGTCACACCTATGCCGGGCATTCGCCTGGATAAATACTTAGTTCAAACTCTCCCTCAATTTTCTCGTTCCTACATAAAGAAATTAATTAATCAAAACTATATTCTGGTAAATGGACGAAGCACAAAAGCGAGCCAAAAATTAAGTGAAGCTGATAGAATAACAGTGACACTCCCTACCTCATCTACCCATCCTCCACCCGAACCAATCCCCCTTACCATAATTTACGAAGATAAAGAGATAATAGTCATAGATAAACCTGCTGGATTAACTACACACCCTGCTCCGGGGCATCCCGATCATACTTTAGTTAACGCCGTCCTATCCCATTGCCCTGGCATAGCCAGGAGTAGTAACTCAATGCGTCCAGGTATAGTCCATAGACTGGATAAGGATACATCAGGACTCATTGTCATTGCTAAGAATGACTTTTCTCGGAGGTATCTAGCTGAGCAATTTAAAAATCGCACGGTAAAAAAGGAATACCTTGTTCTGGTACAAGGCAAAGTATCCCCAAAACAAGGAATAATCGATGCCCCTATAGGTCGAGATACCTACCATCGCAAGCGTATGACCATAGTAGAAAAAGGGAAAGAGGCTAAGACCGAATATAAAGTTAGGGAATACTTGGGTAACTACACTCTGCTTGAAGTAATTCCTTTAACAGGGCGTACACATCAGATTAGAGTACATCTGTCAGCCATTGGCTACCCTGTGGTTGGTGACCCAGTCTACGGTGTGAAGGCAACTTTTCTTAATAGACAATTTATCCATGCTTATCGCTTGGGTTTCTGCCTTCTCTCAACTAACCAATACCGAGAATTCACCTCCCCTTTACCCCCGGATCTGGAACAAGCCTTGCAATCCCTTGCCGGTATCCTGAATCAAGTTCAGGATTGAGACTTGCTTGAAGGTAATAAAATATGGTATATTGCGGCAACCCTGAAACAAGTTCAGGGTAAGGAGGTTAATAGATTGAAATTTCAAGAAGCCAGCGGAGAGCAAATAGGAAGAGAAAACGAGCCCCTATCCCATCTAACGGCAGAAACCGAGATTGAGAAGTTAGCCAGTTTTGAGGCTGGGCTAGGCGAACGAAAAAACGAAACTCTATTTAAGATAACCGCAGAGATAGAAGATATCGAAAAAGTCTTGAAACAGGCAGAACAGCTCGTCCAAAGACTTAAGAAGCGCCTACAACAGTTGAAGGAGTTACAACGAGTTCTCTCTAAGTAATCCTGAATTAAGTTCAGGACATTTTTGCTAAAAGACATACCGTAATGCTATCCGAGTTAGAAACACAAGTCAGGGTTCGCTTTGCACCTAGTCCTACAGGACATCCACATTTAGGAAATATCAGGACAGCTTTGTTCAACTGGCTCTTTGCCCGTCATCACAAGGGCAAGTTCATCTTACGTATTGAAGATACTGATGTTGTTCGCAAAGTTGAGGGGGCAATAGAAGCAATATTAGATAGCTTGCACTGGCTGGGGCTGGACTGGGATGAAGGACCTTACTTCCAATCACAGCGATTACCCATTTATCAAGAAATCGCCAATAGTTTGCTTAAAGATGACCACGCTTATCTTTGCTATTGCTCTCCAGAGCAATTAGCGACAATGCGTCAGGAACAAACAAAACGAAAGCAGCCGCCAAAGTATGATGGACGCTGTCGAAATTTGCCACAGCAGGAAAAAGCTAGACTAGAGGCAATAGGCATTATCCCCGTAGTTCGCTTCAAAACACCTCTCGAGGGGGAAACTACCTTCCACGACTTGATTCGTGGCTCAATAGCCTTTAGGAATGATACTCTGGACGATTTTGTCTTACTCAAATCAGATAGCTATCCAACATATCACCTCGCCAGCGTAGTAGATGACCATCTAATGACTATTTCCCATGTCCTTAGGGCTGATGAATGGCTGTCCAGCACTCCTCGCCATATACTGCTCTATCAAGCCTTAAACTGGCAACCACCACAATTTGCTCACTTACCCATGATTCTGGGAGCCGACAGAACCAAGCTTTCTAAGAGACATGGTGCTACAGCCATAAATGAGTATCAAAAACAAGGTTACCTCCCTAACACCATAATAAATTTCCTAGCATTGCTTGGTTGGTCACTCGATGACCGTACCGAGATACTAAATAGAGAAGAGTTGATAGAGCATTTTTCCCTGGAAAGGATAAGCAAAACAGCAGCTATTTTTAATAAAGATAAGCTGGAATGGATGAATGGCGTTTATTTGCGTAAATTGAGCCGGGAGGAATTTGTCCAGCAAGCTATGCCATTTTTAGAGAGGGATTTGCCCAGTTTGGTAAAACGGCCGTTGGACATCAATTACGTTCGCCAGGTTATGCCCTTGATTCAAGAGCGAGCCAAAACTTTAGCCGCAGTCCCACAGCTCGCCAATTTTTTCTTTCTTGATGAACCACAATATAGCATAGAGCTACTTCTGAGCCACAATTTAGATGCCACAACTGCTATTCAAGCTATCGTGGTTACCTTACAAAAACTGAAAACAATAGAAAGCTGGAGCGCTCAGTCTTTAGAAGACACTTTGAGACCACTAATCGTAGAGCTAAACTTAAGTACGGGGGAATTTTTTGGCTTGCTAAGGGTAGCAATTACCGGCCGCACCGCAGCACCACCACTCTTTCAAACCATGGCAATTTTAGGAAAGGAGAAAAGCCTGAAGCGGCTCAGCATAGCTCAACAAAGATTATCACCATAAATAATCAAGTCCCTGTAGTTACAGATCGTAATATTGTTGGCATTGTAGCCCGTGACAATACTCTCCTCGATATATTCTGGCTGGAATTGTGCTATAATGAGTTTACGTAAACTTAAGGAGGTTATGTCTCGCTTTTGGCAGAATCACTGGGCTTTGTAGGTGGAGCACTTGTGACATGTAGTCTTATTCCTCAGCTCATTCGTGTCTTCCAACTTAAAAGTGCACGTGAGATAAGCACCCTTTTTACTGTCTTGCTTTTATCAGGTCTCATTATCTGGTTAGCTTATGGAATTTCTTTGAGACTCGCTCCAGTCATCCTTTGGAATGCAATCGGAACTGTTCTCATCGCTATACTTCTGTATGCAAAACTAAAGTACGGAAGGTAAGGCTTCACAAGCCTTCCTGAACTCAATTCATTGTTCAATTTCTCCGTTCCCTCGGCATTTCCTACGTGTTACTGGACTGTCTCAATTAATTTTAGCCTTCTTGTTTCCTTCATTTTCTCATTAGCTTTTAGGTCATTGGGGTTTCTGTCGGGATGATACTTTAAGGCAAGCCTTTTATAAGCCCTTCTAATTTCTTCTTCGCGGGCATTTCTCCCTATGCCCAAAATCTGGTAATAATCGCGCCATTTCACTTTCATAGTCCCCTAAGGAATTCAGGTTTAAGCAGAGATGGTTCTCTTCTTGTTAGAACGTAGTTCAGTTCGTATATTATCCTTTTCTTTTCTTGAGGGAGCCTCCCACGAATTGAGAGATAATTTGAAGCATGCATTGAGCTAAAGAAGCAATTAGTAAAATTGCAATTTTCCACAATTATTTTCAGTTCCTCAAGAGACTGGAAGGGAGAAATAGGATGAAATTTTCCCTCTTTCCATTCCTGATACAAAGGAGTGCCAGGAACCAGGGTCAAAGTTAAAGCTCCACAATATTCGGGATCAATTTCTGAGAGAATTCTGGCGGTATCCCGAGCATGCTCCTCGCTTCTCTCAATTCCAGCTAATCCTAAAATAACCGTAATTGACATGGTAATGCCTGCTTTCTTGGCTTTCCTCGCTGCCTCGATCATCTGGTCGGAATTCGCTCCTTTGCCCGTTCTCTGTAGTATTTCATCCGAGCCGCTTTCCATGCCAGTATAAAAAAGTCTTAATTTTAGCTCTTCCAGAGCTTTTAATTCCTCCAAACTTCTTCGCAGAATATCCTGACAGGTTGCATAACAGGCAATCCTTTCGAGACCGGGAAATCTGCTCAAATATTCAAGAATTTCTTTCAACATTGGGAAGGGGTAAACCAAGGCATCACCATCCTGAAGAAATATCCTTTCCCCATCCCAATGCTGAGCAACTGCGTAAGCAATTGCTGGAATATTTGGGAGACAGAGCCCACTACTTTTATAGAGTGCTATTGCGTCAATTTCTTTTTTTACCTCCCCAACCTCCCTTATTTGAAGCTTTCTCCCATAGTAGCCACAAAATGTACAGGTATTATTGGAGCAGCCGTTAGTTAAAGGAAGATAATAGCTTTTCCATTCACTGGGAGGGCGAATAATCTCAGGCCTCTCAAAGCTCATCTTAACTAATTGGAGTGCACTCCTCTATTTAGACACAAAAAAGTTAAAGTGGTCTTCCAGAGTAGCACTGTATCCTGTTTCATAACAAGTAATGCCTCAAATTCATCCGGTGCCCATAGCCCAGTGCGAGTAAACCTCCTTTAAATTATAGACCTCCTCGATAAAATGGGAAAGCCTATTGAGGACATCAGCCTCGGATGGGTTGACAGACGGAGCTACCCTATCCTATTATTACCAGAATAACAAAAGGATCTGACATTATAGTTAACCGCATAAATTGTTGCACAAATTTTCCCCTGTCATTGCGAGCAAAGCGTGGCAATCTCATTAGTAGCTCTGAGATTGCTTCGGCTGACTTCGGCAGCCTCGCAATGACCTGTGTGTAACCATTTTTGCAATTGACTATAGTGAGGAGGAACACAGTATGCTTAATGCGTTGTGGGTAGTTCTCTTGGGGATGGCGATTATTTTTGCCGTACTGGGAGTACTACTTTTAGTTATGACCTTCTTAGATAGATTAGTTAGACCAAAGGAGAAAAAGGAGGAACGATAGGCAATGAATATCTTAGGAGGCGAATTCCTTGGCTTTCTCAATCTGAACTGGCAAGCTGCAGCAATGCTGGTTATCAGTGGCGTTCTTATGTGGTTGGGGATTGCTAGGAAGGTAGAGCCAGTTCTACTTGTGCCCATTGGTGCTGGATGCATGCTAGCTAATATACCTCTGGGTGGAGCAGCCGAGCCAGGTGGATTTTTAGCCATTCTAAGAGAGGCTGGCATTCATACTGAGATATTTCCCCTGCTTATCTTTATTGGTGTAGGAGCCATGATTGATTTTGAGCCCTTTTTGCAAAGGCCCTATACCATCCTTCTTGGTGCAGCCGCCCAATTTGGCATTTTTGGAACTTTCTTTTTGGCTTACTTATTAGGTGACGGCTGGCTTCACATTCTGGATTTCAGTTTACAAGACGCTGCTTCCATTGGCATAATTGGCTCTGCCGACGGTCCCACCTCGATTTTTGTCTCCACCACATTGCAGTCAAAATACACCGCGGCTATCGTTGTGGCTGCCTATTCTTACATGGCTATGGTGCCCATTATCCAGCCACCAATAATAAAGGCAATGTGCAGCAAAGAGGAAAGAGCCTTAAAAATGCCTATAGTTGCTGGAACAATTTCTCAAAGGACAAAGATACTCTTTCCCATAATCACCGTGCTCGTGGTGGGTTTGATTTGCCCCAAAGCCACGCCGCTTATTGGTTGTCTCATGTTCGGCAATCTGCTACGAGAGTGTGGCGCGGTTGAGAGTCTTTCCCGGACAGCTCAAAACGAAATGGTTAATATTGTAACTATACTTCTGGGCATAACTGTGGGAGGGATGATGGCAGGAACTGAGTTTCTCAGACCCGAGACCATTTTGGTCTTTGTAATGGGAGTGGTAGCCTTCAGCCTGGATACTGTGGCAGGTGTTCTCCTGGGCAAGCTGATGTGTAGGCTTTCGGGACGCAAGATTAATCCTATGATCGGCGCTTGCGGGATATCAGCTTTCCCGATGTCGGCTCGAGTAGTAAACAGACTGGGGCTCGAGGCTAATCCCTACAATCATCTGCTAATGCCCGCCGCTGGAGCCAATACTGCCGGGCAGATTGCTTCGGTGGTAGCCGGCGGAGTGATGCTGATGCTCGTGCCCATGTTTGCTTAACTAAAGATGTCAAAGTTTGGGCAGTTAGAGCAAATGAGCGACAAAAGAGCTAAATTTGTTGTCTTAGGGAGCTAAGTAATCCATGGAATCTATTCAGATTATTACACTTATTGTATTTATACTTGCTATTGGGTTGATTATTTGGGGGAAATGGGATAGAGCCGCAGTTGGCCTTATTGGCGTAGTACTAATGGTAATGTTAGGGACAATGACAGAAACCGAGGCTTTTAATTTTGTGGACTGGAATGTCATTGCTATACTTTTTGGTATCTGGGTAATCGCTTCTTATTTCGGAAAAACGGGTGTACCCCAGTATCTTGCTATAACAACGCTCAAGCTTTCTAGAAACAATGTGGCGATCTTTTTGACTTTGATAGGCATTATTTCAGGGTTTATTTCCATGTTTGTAGATAACGTGGTGGTAATCTTGATGATGGCTCCTGTGGTGTTACATATTACCAAGAAAATGAAGCTAAATTCCTTTCCCTTTTTGATCTTTGTGGGCTTGTGTGCCAATTTTATGGGCGTAGGTTTACTAATAGGCGACATATCTCCTCAAATGCTTCATTCTGTTTCAGGAATAGAATTCAACGAATTTATATGGCAGATGGGTAGGCCATCTTCTTTCCCCTTGCTAACAGCGAATTTTTTACTTACGGCTCTCTTGATGTATCGATTTAAGTTCAGAAAATCATTTGGGGAAAACAGCGCTGCCATTGCCGAAATACTTGCGGTAAATCCGAAAGAATACATAAAAAACCGAAGATTCACTGCTGTTACCATAGGACTATTTTTGGCTACCATCATTGCCATGTCTTTCCGGCAAGTGCTTAATCTCCATCTAGGCTTTATCGCCATAAGTGGAATGGTTGTCCTCGTTCTGATAAATGAAATTTTCTCCAAGCGACTGGAAAGTCCGAGCTTTGGGGATATTGTTAAGGAAATAGACTGGAGGGCACTACTGTTTTATGTAGTACTTTTCATCCTTGTCGGTGGCCTTAACCATGTAGGCGTAATCGAAATGATTGCTGATGCCTTAGCACCCTACTTTAAGCAGAATCTTATCCTGGGTTCAACTCTGCTTTATTGGGTAACAGCCCCGATAGTCACTGTGGTGGAATTTGATGCTTACATCCTGGCATTTTTGTATTTGATCAAGGATCTAGCTGCTTCAGTCAGCATTAATCCCTGGCCCCTATGGTGGGCTCTAGTATGGGCAGGTACATTGGGCAGCAACTTAACAATAGCTGGCGCCCCAGCTCTTTTTGTTACGCAAAACATTTGCCAAAGGGAAGATAGTTGTAAAATTCATTTGAAAGAATTTCTGAGTTACTCCGCACCCTTTGTAGGTATTAGCTTAATGATTCAATATATTCTGGCCATGCTTGTTTGGGTTCTACCTTATGCTTGAGGTTCACAAAATGTCTAAAGAAAGAATCTGGCATAATTTAAGCGTAAATGAAGTTATTGAATCACTAAACTCAAGCCTACAGGGTTTGGATGGGGACGAAGCAAGGCACCGCCTAGCCCAATTTGGACCAAACGAACTGGTGGAGAAGGAAAAAACCTCCCCCCTGATGCTTTTCCTGGAACAGTTTAAGAATTTCCTCATTATTATTCTTTTAGTGGCCGCTATTGTCTCCGGGGTGCTGGCATTATTAGGTGAGGGAGATATATGGGATCCCATTCTCATTGTAATCATTGTCTTCTTTGCTGCTGGCTTGGGCTTTGTTCAGGAGTATCGCTCGGAAAAAGCCATGGAAGCACTAAAGCAAATGGCAGCTCCCACAGCTACAGTGATAAGAAATAGGGAAGAGGAAGAAATTCCTGCCCGGGAGTTGGTTCCTGGAGACATAATATTGTTGGAGACTGGTGACCGCATTCCCGCCGATGCCCGTCTTACAGAGGCAGTGAACTTGAAAATAGATGAAGCACCTCTTACCGGAGAATCTGTTGCCGTGGACAAAATGACTCAGATTGTTCCTGGCGATGTGCCTGTAGGTGACAGAAGAGATATGGCATATATAGGCACTACCGTGGTTTACGGTAGAGGTAAGGCAATAGTGACAGGAACAGGCATGACCACAGAGTTTGGCAAGATTGCCACTATGCTCCAGGAGGTAAAGGCACCACCGACACCATTGCAGGTTAGCCTGGACAAGATAGGCAAGATATTGGGGATTGCCTGCCTTGTCATTTGTGCTGTTGTGGCCGGTGTAGGAATTATTGTCGGTATGTTTGACCACATCCTGGATGCTTTTATCTGGGGAGTTAGCTTGGCAGTGGCTGCCGTGCCAGAAGCTTTGCCAGCAGTGGTGACTATCTCATTAGCTATCGGAGTACAAAGGATGGTAAAACGCCATAGCTTAGTGCGCCGTTTGCCTGCTGTGGAGACATTGGGTTGCACTACATTTATCTGTTCCGATAAGACTGGCACATTGACTCAGAATCAAATGACAGTGCGAAAGATTTATGTTAATGATGAGATAATAGAAGTTGGTGGCGCAGGCTATGAACCAAAGGGAAGTTTTTACCTGAATGGTGCATCTATTAATCCACAGGATGAACCACATTTACTTCGCTTGCTCGAAGCCGGAGTGCTATGCAACGATGCTCATCTTATTAGCACCGACGGTGTTTGGCAGGTCAGAGGAGACCCCACGGAAGGAGCCATAGTGGTAGGTGGTGTCAAGGCAGGAATAAAAAGGGAAGAACTAACTCACCCTCGCATATCTGAGGTCCCCTTTTCTTCAGAGAGGAAAAGAATGACCACCATTCATAATACTCCACAGGGTATAGTGGCTTACTCTAAAGGAGCGCCTGAAGTTATCTTAAGTACCTGTACTCGCATTTATGCCGGTGGAATAGAGCGAGAGATTACAGAGCAAGACAGAAAAAGAATTCTCCAGGTAAACCAGGAGATGGCAGCACAGGCTTTGCGAATTCTTGGTCTGGTATATAAATCATTACCAGGTAAAGAATATGGTGGTGAGGTGGCGGAGAGAGTGGAAGAGGAAATGGTTTGGCTGGGGCTGGTAGGGATGATTGACCCACCACGGGAAGAGGTGAAGCAGGCTGTAGCATTATGTAAGCAAGCCGGGATTAAGTCCGTTATGATTACTGGTGACCATAAGCTAACTGCCGAAGCTATAGCTAAAGAATTGGGCATGTTACAAGAAAACGACATGGCTCTCAGCGGCAGCGAGTTAGATAAGTTGACACAGGCGGAGCTAAGCAATGCTGTGGAAGGGATCAAGGTTTATGCTCGTGTTTCACCAGCGCACAAAATGCGGATTGTAGAAGCTTTGCAAGCTAAGAGGCATGTGGTGGCTATGACTGGCGATGGGGTAAATGATGCTCCAGCTTTAAGGAAAGCGGATATCGGCATAGCTATGGGCATCACCGGAACTGATGTAAGCAAAGAGGCCGGAGCTATGGTATTAACTGATGATAACTTTGCCTCCATTGTGGCAGCAGTGGAAGAGGGGAGGAATATTTTTGCTAACATAAGAAAGTTTCTTCTCTACCTCCTCTCCTGCAACCTTGGTGAAGTCCTGTTAACATTAGTAGCGTTTGTTATTGCCGCAGTAACCGGGGTACATGTGCTTCCTTTAGTGGCTCTACAACTTCTAGCTGTAAACCTGATTACCGATGGATTGCCGGCATTAGCCTTAGCGGTAGACCCCGGCGATCCCGATGTGATGCAGCGCCCCCCGCGTGACCCTAAGAAAACTGTTTTTGATCGGCCTATGGTGAGTTGGATTTTAGGGATGGGCTTCTGGATTATGGCCACCACGCTGGGAGTATTCCTCTGGGCGCTCAATTCAGGAAGAAGCCCCATAGAGGCACAGTGTTTATGCTTTGCTACTCTGGTCCTTGGAGAGCTCTTCCGGTGCTTCGAGTGTCGGTCAGAAAGATACTCTATATTTCGCATTGGCCCCTTTAGCAACAAATGGCTTCTAGCCGCAGTCGCTTCAAGTGCGGCCATTCTTCTGGCTATGGTTTACATACCTTTCCTACAGAGTCCTTTCCACACTTACTCTATGACCCTGAAAGATTGGGGAATAGCAGTGCTGGCGGGAGCAACAAACCTAATTATAGCGGAGATAGCCAAGCTTGTTATGGCACGGCGAAGTCGGTTTGCTATCCCGAGATGAAAGGACTAACCAGCTCCACTGTCATTGCCAGCGAAGCGTGGCAATCTCATAAACGTAGTGCGACCCTTTAGGGTCGTGCATCGCTACCTGGCACGAGGCTAAAGCCTCGCACTACAAGATGCTAAGCGAGTAATCCCACTCCAAGTTTGCTTTGGTTATACCCCGCAACTGACGTGCTCCCCATAAGTATAGGAAAAGGTGACAGGGTCAAGTTTTCTCATGCCAAATGCTATAATAAGCTAGCGGGAGAGGTGACCGAGTGGCTGATGGTGCCGCTCTCGAAATTTGCTATCACATGTCACAAAGGGTCATTTTACGTTCAAATTAGAACTATTGTGTTGGTTGGCAAACCCTGTTTTGTATGTAGAATAACGTTTGGTGACAACCCGTTTCGTTTGGTCTATTAGCAGATTATTAGCAAAATTCCAGCTTCGGTTTGAACATGAGCCGCCAGGGGGTCGAACCCTGAACCTGCTGATTAAGAGTCACAAGCGAACTATACTACCTGATGCTCCCAAATACAAATAAGTGCTGTTTTGTTGAGAGGGAAGAATCATTTTGTATTTGGGGTAGCGTCCAGTGCTAGGGGGTGCTAAGAAGTTTGTTAGCAAAATGTTTGCAGAATATTAGCAGGGCTTAGAATCCTGGGGAGTCCGGTGGATTGGTCTTTCTCCCTTTCCCAGGTCAATTTCTAGCCTGGTGCCACATTTGGGGCAAATCTGCTGCTCTGGCTCAGTTAGTGCCCAGCAAAAAGGCCTGGCAAGAAATTCTAGGCTCAGAAAGCCTCTCCACCGGAATGGCTTCATCGGATGTCATGTTCCGGTAAACAGCTTTGATGACCTCTAGCCCTACCCAAACA